>Ga0299913_10000331_pt1 | contig 28394 bp, 23 predicted proteins | sample RVTome_9_FD_201360 | JGI IMG/M metagenome (GOLD analysis project Ga0299913, IMG submission 201360) | Soil microbial communities from uranium-contaminated site in the Upper Colorado River Basin, Wyoming, United States - RVT155D38 (version 2) ... | reverse complement strand
CGCACGAGCTCCGCGGGTCCCCCGCTGTCGGTCGTCGTGACGACCGGCTTCCCCGACGCGAAGGCCTCGATCGTCACGAAGCCGTAGTCCTCGTCCCGGGGCAGGAAGGCCACCGCGCGGCACCGGCCGAGGTAGTCCAGCAGCCGCCCATCGTCGATGCGGCCGACCAGCTCCACACGGTCCGCGACGCCGCGGTCACGCGCAAGCCGGAGGATGTCCGGCGCGCATTCACCCTCCCCTGCCACGACGCAGCGGATCCCCGCCGCCGCCGGGTGCGCGAGCGACTCGACGAGCAGATCGATCCGCTTGTGCGGCGACAGTCGCGACACCGCGAAGATGAACGGTTCGTACGCCTCGCAGCGGTACGCGCGGGGGGGCGGCGGCGGATGGAGCGCTTCGGCGTCGATCCCGTTGAAGCGCGCCAGCCGCTCGCGGACCGTCCTCGAGATCGTAAACCGCGCGGTCAAGCGGTTCAGCAGCCAGGTGTCGACCCGGCGGATGCCCGCCCGCCGGACGTGCTCCTTGACGAGGGACGGTCCGCTCAGGCGCGCGCGGAACTCGGGCCAGAGGTCGTAGTACTCGCGCATCGTGTGGTTCAGCCAGCACACGTGCACCGGATGCCGGACGGCGTAGCTCGGCCACCGGAGCGAGATCACCTGATCGACGCGGCGGCCGTCTCCGGTCCGGTCTGCATCGAGCATCCAGTTGGAGAGATAGGTCGAGACATTGCGCCCGAAGCGGTTCTGCGGCGTGACGATCAGGTCCGCCTCGTGACCGGCCTCACCGAGCGCCGCCACGAGCGCCTCGGCCATCACCAGGTGTCCGCCGCGCGCGAGCGGCGGACTCGATGTGACGACGGCGATGACGCTCACGGTACGAGCTCGGGAGTCACCCGTACGCCGAGGTAGCGGTGGTCGTTCGTGGTGCCGTCGAACATCGGCACGAAGCCGCCCTCGACCTCGATGCTGACCGGCCACACGAACGTGCTCGTCCGCGGTCCCTGCGGCCGGTACGGGAACCCGTCGTCGAGCGGAATCTCGATCGTCCGGCTCTCGCCCGGCTCCAGCCGGACGGTCTCGTCGCGTCCACCGGCGCTGATCGTGAGGGTGGGGCTGATGGGTCCCGTCGACAGTCCGAGGCGCAGCCGCGAAACGTGCTCCGGCGTCTTGAACAGCATGTCGGCGCGGCTGTCGCCGCGAATCCAGAAGGCCTCGTGCTCGCGCTCGTAGGCGCTGTCGTCCAGGAAGTAGATCTGAAAACGCGGGGTGGTGCCGAACAGCACGCGCACGCGGTCGACGGCGGTGTTGACCGGCAGATCGTTCACCAGCGTCAGCTCGATCGGCAGCCAGCGCAGCGGGCCGTGCTTCACGAACTCGTGCGGGCGGAAGGACGCGTGAAAGGGATTGAGCGTGATCGGCGCGGTGAAAAGGGCCCCGATGATCCACGGCGTCGCCGCGGCCGCCAGCGAGCCGATCGGCGGGACGAGGAACAGGAACAGGCCGTACGTGTTCATGAAGTACCGGCTGCCGAGGACGCCGGCACCGCCGAAGTAGTTGTGCGGGATCCAGACGAGGACGAGGAGGATCTCGGCGGCGGCCGTGGCCAGCACGAGCCACTGCCAGGGCTGGCGGCGGCGCCACAGCACCGCCCAGGCGGCGAGGGCGAAGAACGCCGGGAAGAAGTACGGGACCATACCGGAATGGCGGCCGATGAAGAAGTAGATCGCGTTGTGCCCCAGCCGCGACCAGAACACCTCGGGATCGAGGATCACGTCCCACAGCACCCGATCCGTGCCGTGGCGCGGCGCCGGCGAGAACGTGTACTCCTCCAGCAGCGGGAAATCGCGGTAGTAGGTGTTCCGTTCGCCGCCCTGGAAGTTCCAGTCGCCGGTCACGGCGACGTTGACCGCGAAGAACATCAGGACGATCAGCACGAAGGTGACGCCGGCGCCGACGGCGCGGAGCCACTGACGACGCCACGCGAGCCAGAGCACCAGCGGCGCGATGAGCAGCGCGTTGGACGGCTTGGAGAAGGTCGCCACCGCGAGCAGCGCCACCGCGGCGTGGTCGGATCGCGCCGTGCGGAGCCAGGCCAGCCCGCGCGGCAGCGCGGCGGGGGCGACTTCCTTGTAGAGCCAGCAGAAGAACGCGAGCGTCACGACGACGAGGTTGAACAGCTCGGGCGTCATCCACACGAAGTACCCGGCCGGCACGGCGGCGAAGAAAAAGGCCGTCGCGATCAGCGCCGAGACCGCCGCGGAGCTGCGCGCGTTGAGGAACAGGTAGGCCGCGAGGGTGCCGAGGGCGAGCAGCACCGCGTGGAACAGCAGGAGCCCGTTGGTGCCGGCCAGCCAGACGAACGGCGCGGCGAACACCGGATAGATATACGACTTGCCGAAATACAGCCGCCGCGCGTCCGGGTCGCGCGCGGTGTCGATCCGAATGAACGGAAAGCTCCCGGATCGCGAGACCTCGACCGATCGCCCCTTCTTCAGGAAGATGCCGAGCGGACCGCTCGGAAACTCCTCCCAGACGCGCGCCAGATCGTGCTTGTGGTACGTGAGATCGCCGTCCTTCGCGAGGCTGTGGGCCATCATGTAGTACGTGGCCTCGTCGCTCTTGAAGCCCATGACGGCGCGCGGAACGTTCAGCGCCAGCGCGCCTCCGCCGAAGAGCGCCAGGATCAGCCCGGCGATGAGGAGTCCGGTGCGGAAGTCGGGGACGTGCCCGGCGGCGGGCGCCGTGCGGAGGGCGGCGGGAGACTCTGTCACGCCTCGACGCCCCGGCCCAGATACGACAGGTCCTGCTGGATTACACCCCGCCGCCGGGTCGGCCTCGAGACGGCGTGGAGGGCCGTGTAGAGCCGCTCCATCTTCCGCACGAATGCCGCGATGTCGTAGTCCCGGCTGGCGGCGCGCGCCGCCGCCCCCAGGCGCGCGCGCTCGTCCGGCCGATCGATCAGGCTCACGATCTCCCGCGCCAGCGCCGCCGCGTCAGCCTTCGGCACGATGCGGGCGGTCTCACCGGAGACCAGCACGTCGAGCAGGCCGTCGGCATCGGTCGCGACGAGGGGCAGGCCGACCGCCATGGCCTCGAACACCGTCAGCGGCGTGCCCTCCCAGAGCGACGGAAAGACGGCCAGATCGAACGCCGCCCACGTGCTCGCGACATCCTTCACGAACCCCAGGAAGACGAACCGTTCGCCGAGCCCCAGCGCGCGCGCCTGCTCCTCGAGCTCGCGCCGAAGCGGGCCTTCTCCGGCGAGATAGAAGCGCGCGGACGGGCGATCGCGCACGACCGACGCCGCCGCCTCGATGAGGTACTGGTTGCCCTTGGAATCGTGCAGCCGCGTGATCGTTCCCACGGCCGTGGTTCCGGCGGGGATGCCCAGGGCGCGCCGCGCGTCGGCCACCTCCGCGGCGGAGCGCTCGAGGCCGAACTCGTCGAGCGGCGCGCCGAGGTACACAACGCGGATGCGCTCCGGCCGCACCAGCCGGGCATCGCGCACGAAGCGCGCGGTGCTGTTCGACACGGCGAGCGCGATATCCGTGTAGGGCTCCAGCAGACGGTCGGCCACCTTCTGGAACCACGGCGTGTCGCTGAGGTTGGCGTGCTCGTGGAGGATCGTCGGAATCCCGCGCATCGCGCCCGCCAGCCGCCCGAACGTCGTGGCCCCGTAGCCGTGCAGGTGCAGGATGTCGGCCTTCCTGCGGTCGATCACCTTGAGCAGCGCGGGCAGGGTGGCGGGATCGAACTTCGAGCGGTGCAGGTATTCGATGTCGATGCCGAGCGCGTCGAGCGTCTCCTCTGAAACGTCCCGCTTGCGAAGGCTGACGAGCGAGACGCGGAAGCGCGCCGGATCGAAGCGCGGGACCATCCAGGCGAACAGACGCTTGACGCCGTGCATGCGCGAGCCGTCCCACCCGAGATGGTCGCAGACCTGCAGGATGTTGAGCGGCCGTTCGGGCGCCGTCATTCGGCTGTGCCTCGCGTGCGGACGATACGCGCGGGGACGCCCACCGCGACGGCGCGCGCGGGCACCGGACGGGTGACGACCGCGCCGGCGCCGACGATCGCGCCTTCGCCCACGTCCGCGCCGTCGAGAATCCTGACGCCGGCGCCCAGCCACGCGCCCTGGCCGATGCGGACGCCCGCCGACGACCGCTCCTGCTCGAGCACGGGCCGGTCCGGGTCGCTTGGTCGGTGATCGCCGCCGATCACGTACCCGTACGCCGCCATCAGCGTCCGGGCGCCGATCTCGACGCGGCTCGCCGAGAAGATCTCGCAGTTGAATCCGATGTTGGCCTCGTCCTGGAGCACGATGTCGCCGTTCTTGCAGGACAGGATCGTGTTGCGGCCGATGAACACGCCGCTGCCGATCCGGATCCCGGCATTCGTCTCCCCTTTCGCGTCGAGGAGACAGTGGTCGTCGACGACCACATTGTCGCCGATCCGGATCTTGTGCGGATGCCGCAGCACCACGTTCTGGCCGAAGACGACGTTGCGCCCGCAGGCGCCGAGCAGCAGCGGATACAGCGTCCGGCGCAGCACGAGTCCGGCGGCGCCGGGCAGCGCCTGCGACGCGAGCGTGACGAGCTCGTGCACGAGCAGCGCGCCCCAGCCCGGGCGGCCGACGACCAGCGCCTGATACTTCTCACGCGCGGATCGGCCCGGCGCGAACAGCTCGTCCTGCGCGCGCGGAATGTGCGGCGGTTCCGGGGCAGCCGTGGTCACGGCCGGTGCCTCCCTGCCCGCATGCGAATCCGGCCGGTCAGATCCATCCATGTTCGCGGTACCAGACGAGCGTCCGCCGGAGGCCCTCTTCGAGCGGCACCGCCGGCTCGTATCCCAGCTCCGTCCGCGCCCGATCGATCCGGAAGGCACGGCTCTTCGTGAAGAAATCCACGCGCCGCCGGTAGATCGGCGGCTCGAGGCCGAGCGGCCGGCAGACAGCTTCGCACAGCGCGCCGGCGGCCCAGAAAGGCCAGACCGGCAGGTGCACCGCCGGCGGCGGAACGCCCGCCTCTTGCGCGATGAGCGCCAGCACCTCGTTCAGCGTCTTCACCTCGGCGCCGGCGATGATGTACGTCCGGCCCGCCGCCCGCGGATGTTCGCCGCAGAGCCGCAGGCCTTCGGCGACGTCGGTGACGTACGTCAGATGATAGAAAATCCGCCCCGAACCCAGGACGACGAAGCGGCGGCGCGCCACGCCGCGGAACAGCTTCAGCAGCCGCCGGTCGCCCGGGCCGTAGATCCCGGAGGGGCGGGCGACGACGAGCTCGATGCCGGTCCGGGCGGCGGCCTCGCGCGCCAGCCGCTCCCCTTCGACCTTCGTCCGCTGGTAGATGTCTCCCGGACGCAGCGGCGCATCCTCGTCTGCCGGCGGGTGCTCGACGTCGCCGTGCACGCCAATCGTGCTGCAGTGCACGACGCGCCGCACGCCGGCCGCCGCGGCCGCTTCGACGAGCCGCGCCACACCCTCGGCGTTGACCCGGCGATAGATCTCGTCCGGCAGCCCGGCCTGACGGTAGAGTGCCGCGACGTTGTACGCGACGTCCACGCCCTCCACCGCGGCCGGCAGCGTCGCGGGCGCCGCGAGGTCCCCTGTGACCAGCTCCACGCCGGCGCGCCGCAGGGCATCCGCGCGGCCCTCATCCCGCACGAGCGCGCGCACCTGGTGGCCGCACGCGGCGAGCCGCGTCACGAGATGGTGTCCCGTGAACCCGGTGCCGCCGGTTACGAGGACGCGCACCGCTCCGCCAGCACGGTGACCGGAGAGCCGAACGTCCGGAGCAGCCCCGCCGCCGCCAGCCCGCGCTCCGCGCGCTCGGTGAACCGGCGCGACCCGATCGACTTGTGGAGCGCAATGGGCAGCACGAACTGCCGCGACAGCCGGCGGACCGTGAAGCCGTGCGAGGCGAGCTCGCGGCGGATGGCTCGATCGCTGAGCACCCGATACGCTTCCCGCCGCAGCCCGCACGCCGCGTACAGCCGCCGGGTGGCGGCGTGGAGGACCGCGGCGCTGCAGAGCGCCGGGTAATCGAGCACGACGCGCGCACGCGCCACGCGGCACAGCTCGCGCACGCACTGGCGCCATCCCGGGGTGTGCATCAGCACCCGCAGGCAGACCACCACGTCGAAGCTGCGGTCCGCGAACGGCAGCGCATGGGCATCGCCCGGCGCGAACGCCACGGCGAGGTTCTGTGCCGCCGCGCGCTCGCGGGCGACGCGCAGCATCTCCTCGGAAGCGTCGACGCCGGTCACCTGCGCCCCGGCCCCCGCGAGGGTGAGCGCCGCGCGGCCGGTGCCGGTCCCGACATCCAGAACCGTCGCCGCGCCGTCGTGGACCCCGGCGAACTCGAGCAGCACATGCGCCTGCGCTTCGGCAATCAGCTCGCCAATCGGTCCCCCGAACCGCAGCGCGTCGAACCGGCGCGCCATCTCGGGATCGGCGTAGACGGTGTAGCTGTAGTGCTTCACGCGACGCCTCCCGCGACCTCCGCGGCGCGGGCCGCCGACAGCCGGGCCATCGCCTCCCGAGTGCGCGCGAGATAGGCCTCGTAGCTGTACTTGGACGCCGCGAGCTGCGCCGCCCGCGCGCCGAGCGCTGCTGCGCCAGCGCGATCGGACAGCGCCTGGAGAATGCCGCCCGCGAACGCCTCCGGCGTCGCGCCGGTCAGAATCGCCACATCGCCGGTCAGCACCTGCGTATGCGTCCGCAGGTCCGTCGCCACGATGGGCCGGGCCGAACGCAGGTACTGATAGATCTTCAGCGGCGTGTTGGTGCCACGGCTCCGCGGCGAGACGAGCACGTCGGCGGCGGCGAGGAAGGCGGGGACCTCCGCGGCGGGCCGCTCGCCCGCGAAGAGCACCGCATCGGCCATGCCTCGCTGCTGAACCGCCTGCCGCGCCTCCTCCACCTGGTCCGGACGGCCGCCAGCGAGCAGGAAGCGGACCTCAGGCCGCGTGCGGAGCACGACGGCGGCCGCGTCGAAGAGGAGATCGAGGCCCTGGTACGCCTCGAACGTCCCCGTGTAGACGACCAGCGGCGCATCGAGCTGGATGCCAAGCCGGTCGCGCAGCACCGGTCCGGTGAGATGGCCATCCACGTCTCCCGCTCCTGGTGCGTTCTCGATCACCACGGGATCGGCGTCGGGGTCGACGGCCTTCACCCGATCGCGCAGCTCAGGGCAGATCACGATGACGACGCGCGAGCGCCGGACCGCGATCCGCTCGAACCGCTCGAAGAGCCAGCGGAGCGTCCGCGAGCGACTGAAGCCGAAGTTGCCGAGCTGCTGCGGCAGGCTCGAGTGCATGTCGTACAGGTGCGGAACGCCGAGCGCCCCCGCGAGCAGGACGCCAATCGCGGCGCCTTCCTCGTGCGAGTGCACCGCGTCATAGGTGTCGGCCAGCGCCCGGCGCAGGGCAGTCACCGTCAGGGCGATGTCGAGCACGAGCTTCGCGGCCGAGGGGCCCACACGGACGCCGCGCAGCAGCGGCGGCCGGCTGCAGCGGAAGATCCGCAGGCCCGGCATCTGCACGTCCTCCCCGAAGGGGTACGTGACGAGGTCGACCGTGTGCCCGAGCTCGAGCAGCGCGCGAATCCGGTGGTACTCGCTGAAAGGGGTTCCGCGGGGCTCGAAAAACGGCTCCGGGGCGATCATCAGGATGCGCATGCGTGGCGGATCGAAGTCGCCCGACGCGCCGAAGCGGGCCCACACGATCGGCTGATTGTAGGCACCGGAGCCGCAAAGGTCAACGCGGCGAACACGTTGCGGCAATTCGGCGCCGCGCGCGCGCCCGCGTGCGGGACGGCTCGGTTTAGGATGACTGCCAGCGATGGTTCAGTCCGCGGACGACGCCCCGCCGCGGCCCGCCCGCCGGGCCCTGATCTTCGGCCTCAAGCTGATCGTCAGCGTCGGGCTCCTGACTGTCCTGGTTCGGCGCAGCGATGCCCCGCGGATCTGGGATTACGTGCGCTCCGCCTCGGCGGGGTGGCTGGTGGCGGCGCTCGCCATCTACCTTCTCATGATCGTGGCCAGCGCCTGGCGCTGGGGACTGCTGCTGGCGGCGCAGGGCGTGAAGGTCCCGGCCTCGCGGTTGACCGAGTCGTTCCTGGTGGCGACCTTCTTCAACAACTTCCTCCCGAGCAACATCGGCGGCGACGTCGTTCGCATCGCGGACACGGCGCCCGCCGCGCGGTCCCGGACGCTCGCCGCGGCGGTGGTGATTGCCGACCGCGCGATCGGCCTGCTCGGACTGGTGCTGCTCGCGGCGTTCGCCGCCACGGCGGCCCGCTGGTCGGGGCACGAAATCGTGTCCGCCGCCCTGCTGTGGCTCGCGTTTGCGGGCTCGACCGCGGCGGCCGCGGCGATGCTGCTGGCGCCGGATCGAACGATCGGGCTGCTGTCGCCGCTGCGGACCCTGCATCCGGCGTGGATCGGGCCGCGCCTGCGCCAGCTCGCCGACGTCCTCACGCGCTTCCGTGAGGCGCCGGGGCCTGTCCTGTCGTGCTTCGCCGGGGCGGTGCTCGTGCAGGCGCTGCTGGTCGGTTTCTACGCGGCCGTGGCGCACGGCGTCGGCGTGCCGGTGTCCACGTGGCACATGGCGGTCGTCGTCCCGGTGTCGTTCCTCGCCCAGCTTCTCCCCGTCTCCGTCAACGGATTCGGGGTGCGCGAAGCGGTGTTCTCCTACTATTTCTCGCAGATCGGCGCGCCCCTCGAAGGCGCGCTGGTCGTGTCGCTGCTCGGCGCCGGGCTCGTGATGCTGTTCTCGCTGAGCGGGGCGTTCGCCTATGTGCTGCGCCGGCGTTAGGCCGGGGGGTGCTCGGTGCCGCGCGGGGCATCGACCGCGGCGCACGACTCCCCTCCTGCTGGTCATCATCGCCGTTCTACATGCGGTCCCGCCCGCCGGCTCCGCCGCGCAGAGGAAGGCGGCCGCTCCCGGGGGGGCGGACGCCACCGTCGAGTGGGTGACGGTTCCGGCCGGCCGGTTCCTGATGGGCTGCGTGCCCGGCGATCGAAACTGCCGCGGCAACGAGCACCATCGGCACGAGGTCGAGCTGTCACGCGGCTTTGAGCTCACCGCGACCGAGGTGACGGTCGGCCAGTTCGACGCGTTCGCCAGGAGCGCGGGAGGACGGACGCCCCGCCAGCCGCTCTGGAACGGCACGCCGCGCCATCCGGTCGTGAACGTCACGTGGGAAGAGGCCGCCGCGATGTGCGGATGGCTCGGAGGGCGGCTGCCTACCGAAGCGGAGTGGGAGCGGGCCGCGCGCGCCGGTGAGGACGGCCGGATCTTCTGGTGGGGCGACACCTTCGATCGGCGCTCCGTGAACGCCGGGGGCACCGGCGCCGGCGATCGATGGCGGACGACGGCGCCGGTCGGGTCGTTTCCGCCGAATGCGTACGGGCTGTACGACATGGCCGGGAACGTGTGGGAGTGGACCGCCGACTGGTACGCACGTCAGTATCCGAAGCGGCCGGCAACGGATCCGGGAGGTCCCCCGTCGGGCACGCACAGGGTGATCCGCGGAGGGTCGTGGGACAGTTCCGCCGCGCGGGTCAGAACGTCCAGTCGCTACGGCCTCCCGGCAGTGGCACGCTACAACCTCTATGTCGGGTTCCGCTGCGCACGCTGAGCGCGGGACGTCCCGCCATGGACTTTCTCCCAAGGCTCTCCACTTCGCACTTCTAACCTCCTTCCCACTCTCCACTTCTCACTTCCTACTTCTCCTCTACTCGGTCCACACCGCGTCCACGCTGAGATCGCGGTCGGCGCCGACGATGATCTCCGGCGTCGGCGCGGTCTCGCCGTTCACCCGCCAGTACGCGAAGTCGTCGCGATCCTCCTCGGGAACGGAGAGGCTCACGCGCATGCCGGGAAAGTAGTGCCCTTCGTAGCCGGGTCCGGCCCGCCATCCGTCCACGAGCACGGCGCGGCCCCCGGCGGAGAGGCGCAGGCGGACGCTCGGCGGCGTGTTCAGCCACTGCTCCGCGTACCGGCGAACGGTCTCCGGCCGCCGCTCGATGAACGTTTCGAGGAGCGGCAGGTAACGCTGATCGGCGACGCCGTACCTCAACGCGATGTCGCGGTAGTGCTCGAAGCGCTCCCGCAGGAATGGCGGCGGGATCCGATGGTTCATCGCCTCCGTCCAGACGCGCTTGAAGTATTCGCGGTACTCCGCGTCCTCGGCCAGCAGGCGCGTGAACAGGTAGGCGCGCGGCTCGCTCGCGCGGCGGCCGCGGCGCCGCTCCCCGATTCGTTCGGTCACGCGGACGAAGGTGTCGTGCCGCCACTCGCGGAAGCTCATGTCCATGTCCCAGTTGACCCAGAACCACTGGCGCTCGCTCCGGGTGGGATCGCGGAACTGGCCGGGGCCCTGGAACGGATCCCCGGTGGCGCAGAAGATCGTGGCGATGAACCACCGGGTCATGTTGTCGAGGTCAATCAGAGGCGCGAGGTTCCGCATGCGGGGCGCCTCGATCTTCGACAGCTCCGCCCACAGCTCGTCGAACTCCCGGCCGCTGAGGACGACCGGATGGCGCCAGTGCGTCTCGAAGTAGTCGGTCGGGTGAAAGTGCTCGCTGAGCACGTACACGCCCTGGAACTCGCCGTTGAGGAACATGCGCGCCGGCTTCGTCGCGGCCGTGATGCCGCCAATGGCGCGGGCGATGTCGTAGGCGAGCGGGTTCACGAGGTGCCACCGCATCTGCCGGTCGCCGCGAACGTCGTTGTGCAGGATCACGCGGCGGAGCGGATGGTCGTGCGGCGGATCGAAGATGGCGCCCGCGGGCGCCTCGGCGAGTCCGTACTTGCGGCGGAAGTACAGGCGGAACCCCGGCTCGGGAACGGTGATCCGCGAACCGCCGCCGTGAAAGCGGACGCCGACGCCGCTGCTGAACCGCAGGCGGCCGTCCTCGAAGAACGAGACGGTGCCGGGACGCTCCCACTCGCGTCCGTGCTTCAGCCTGTTGGGCAGCAGCCCGGTGGCGGGGTCCTCGAGATCGCGGGGCGAGACGTACAGGGAGACGATCGGGAGCCCGCTGACGATCTCGAGCTCGGGCGTCAGCACCGTGCTCGGCATCCGGGCGCCGTCCCGCCGCACGGCGAAGCGAAGCGGCGCGAAGGCGTCGTGGTGCTCGACGATGAGCCCGGCGGCGGCGATGAGGGCGAGGAGCAGGGCGATGCGCCACGCTCCGCCTGTCGCAGCGTCCCTCCCGCCAGCCTCGGGGCCGGCGGCCAGCGGCGCGCTCACAGGACGGCGGGGCGGTTGAGAAGGACGTTGAACGTCGAACCGCCCGCCGAGCCGTGGAGGTCGCTCTGCAGCGCGAGGAGCGCCTGCGGCGACACGCTCTCGAAGTGGTACGAATAGACGGTGTGGCCGTCGCCCTGCGAGATGCTCTCGAGCCGCGCGCCCGCCAGCCGCTGCTTCAGCAGGTCGGCGACGACGGAGCCCCCGCCGGCGTCGCCGTGCGGCACCGTCACCACGATCGTCCCGCCGACGCGCTCGCGGCTGAACCGCCGTCCCGCCGTCTGGATCAGCAGCGCCCCGATGGCGATCACGAAGATGATGGCCACGAAGTTCAGCTTGGAGGTGGCCACCGCGATCGACGAGGCGATGACGAGCATGATGAAGCCGATCTCCTCGGGCTCCTTAATGGGCGTGCGGAACCGGACGATCGACAGCGCGCCGAGCAGGCCGAGCGAGAGCGGCAGCGAGAACTGGATGCAGATGAAGATGGCCGTGATCGAGATCCCGAGCAGCGGGAAGGCGCGGTGGACCTCGCTGCCGGTCGTCCGGGCGGCGTAGAACTGCAGGTAGAGATAGGACGCGGCCAGCGACGCGGCGAGCGAGGTTCCCATGAGGAAGAGGAACCGCCACACGCCAATCTCGCTCATCGCGCCGGCGCCGCCCGAGAGCAGCGCGGACAGACTGTTCAACTGGTCCTGCATAGGGGGTCAGAGCCTCCCCTGGGTGACCTGCAGGTACCCGGCGAGGTACTTCGAGAACGAGGTCTTGCGCCCGCCTGACGCGACGAGCGGCCGCAGGTGCACCGGCAGCTCCGCAGCGCGGCCCTTGTACTCCGCCACGGCGCCCGGGATGGGACCGGTCAGGCCGGGACGCATCCGCTGCGGATTCACCGCCTCCACCCGCATCCGGCTGTCGAAGGTCAGGCGCCCGCCGCTCACGCGGTCCGTGAGCCGCTCGCGGACGTACGACAGGCGCATCACCGGCAGCAGGTCGTGCGGCAGGTCGATGCCGTCGAGCCGGAGCGGATCCAGCAGAGTCGGCCACCCCGCAGCCATCAGCGCCCATCGGGCGACGTCGGAGGCCTGGACGCCGGCTCTCCGCCGGAGCTTCTGCCGGGTCGATCCGACGCGGAGCTTGGCCTCGACGAACAGCGTCTCGCCGGCCGGGCTTCCGTCGAGCTTTTCGTACCAGCGGACGCGCACCTTGGTCTTCAGGTAGTCGCTGTTGACCTTTTCGTCGAGGAGGTCGAGGCCCGCCGTATCGAAGTAGACGGTCACGACGCGCGCCGGCGGGTACGCGGCGTCCGCCGCACAGACGCTTCGAAGCCACGCACCGACGAAGGCCGCACGCGGCTCGGGTACCAGGAACTTCAGCTCCCGCTCGGACGGTCGGTCGACATCGCGCGGCGGGGCATGGCCGGAGCCGATCCGGACTCGCGAGGCGTCAGCGCCGGACGCGCCGTCGGTGGTTCGCACTGGTGTGATCACGGGGCCGGCGTCGTGCGGCCGGACGCCAGTCGCGGAGTGTACCACAGGGATCAGCGCTTCCAGGGCGGGCCGGCGCGACTGACAGCCGACTGGGACCCGCCGCCGGTGGTCTCCCATCTCTGCTCGATCTCGTCCGCGAAGGTCTCGGCGATCACGCGGTACCCCTCCTCGCTCGGGTGCAGTCCGTCCGCGCTGAGCAGCGAGGGACGGCCCTCGAACGCTCCGTACAGATCGACGGCCGGGCCGATGCCTTCCTGCACGGCCAGCGAGCGGATGCCGGCGTTGAGGTCGCGGATGCGCTGCGGCATCGTGGGGCTGCGGTCCGCGCGCTCGTCGCTGATCGGGGTGAGCGTGGCAATCAGCACGTCCAGCCCCGCGTCCTGCGCCATGCGGATCATGGCTCGGAGATTGGACAGCTGCCGGTCCTCGGGAATCACGTTGATGGCGTTGACGCCCTCGAGCAGCAGCATCACGTCGGCGGCGGGGTGCTGGCCGAGCGTATCCGGCAGGCGCTCCAGACCCCCGTTCGTGGTCTCGCCGCCGACGCCTTCGTTGACGACCACGATGTTCTCGGCGGGATAGCGCTCCGTCAGGACCTGCAGCAGCTGCGCGGGGTACGAGAACCCCGGGCCGACCAGCGTGAGCGCATTCCAGGTGGTGGCGATCTTCCCTTCGGTGATGCTGTCACCGAAGGCGAGAAAGCTGGTCCGGCTGAGGCCGAGACCCGAGACGACGCGTACCCGGAACTGGCAGGTGGCGGCTCGCCCGTCGGCGTCGGTGACCGTGCACGTCACCGTCGAGCTCCCCACCGGAAAGGCGAACCCGGTCGCGGGGCTGCACGCCAGCGTCAGCGGCGGCGTCCCGCCCTGCACCGGGGGCAGGCTGTACGTCACGGCACTCGAGACGCCGTCGTCGGCCGTGGCCTCGATGTCTGCCGGGCAGGTCAGCGCCGGGGGCCCCGGCGGCGTCGGGTTCGCCGGATTGCCGCCGCAGCCGGCGAGCGCCAGGCAGAGCACGGTGGCGGCGGCCCGGTCGCGCCAGGCGGGGAAGACTGACATGCGGACGAGATGGATGACGGGCCGGCTGCGCACGCTGCCCGGCAGGCCGGCCCGGACGAACTGAAGCATAACATGATGGCGGGGCTGGACTTGGGCACTTCCTGTGCTATCCTCTTGCCGCGTTCGGCCAGCGAGTTGCGGCCCGCTGGTCCCGGACGCGTCCCTCCCGCTCGTTCGGCGTGCGGCCCAGGCGCGCCGTGGTGATGCTCCGAACTACGGTTCACGCGCCTGGTTCCGGAGGCCTGTGTGGCCGCGCGCCGACTTGAGGACGACTGAATGCGATTCGCGCTCGTACCGTCTGCCCTGCTGCTCGCCCTGGCCGTGACGCCTGCGGCGGCGCAGCCGGGTTCCTTAGACCGGGGATACCTCCACATCAACTTCGGCGGCCAGGTCGGGTCCAGCGACCTCGATCAGCCGGGCTCGTTTCCGCTCTATGACGAAACGGCGCTCTTCGACGTCCGGGGTGACGTGGGAGGCGGGGCGCTGTTCGATATCGGCGGGGGCTACCGAGTCTGGCGCCGGCTCTACGCCGGGGTTTCGTATTCGCGGTCGAGCGACTCATCCGACGCGACCCTGAGTGGTACTGCGCCCCACCCGCTCTTTTTTGACATGCCGCGGCCGATAAGTGGAACCGTGAGCGGGCTGGATCACACGGAGCACGCTGTCCACCTCCAGGCGGTCTGGCGCCAGCCCATCAATACGTTCAACACGCCTATCGACCTGGCGTTGTTCGTGGGGCCGACGTTCTTCAGCGTCAACCAGGACGCCGTGTCGGCGTTCACCGTGACCGAGCCGACGCCCGATGTCGCCGGCGTCACGACGGCCTCGGTCAGCGACAGCGCGGTCGGGTTCCACATCGGTGCCGACGTGGCGTACCCGGTGACGCGCCGCATCGGCATCGGCCTGCTGCTCCGTTACGCGGGCGGCTCCGTCGACCTCCCCGTCGCGAACCAGGAGACGTCCCTCGACGTCGGCGGTCTCCACATCGGCGCCGGCGTCCGGGTGGGCTTCTAGCCTCGGGCTGCTATTTCACCTGTGTGAGGAAGTGCACGCTATGGTCAGAACGCTAACCGTTGTCACAGCTGCCGTCCTTCTGGCGGTCACGTTCGCCTGCAACGGCGGAGAAGAGCCGCTCAGCCCCGCCTCGCCGACCGTCAGCGTCCCGGCGGGTGGCGACGCCGCTCCGGACGGATCCACGTTGAAGGTCACGGCGCCGGAACCGGTCGCCCCCGCCAACGCCGCCGTGCTCGACGACTTCGAAATCGTGCTGCGGGTGAATCCGGCCACACCGAAGTTCACCAACAGCATCCAGCTCACGTACCGCTTTCAGCTGCTGGAGGGCGGCGCGGTCCTCCGCCAGTCGTCGGCGAGCAGCGCCCGGACGTGGCGCCTCACCGATCTGGAGAACGACAAGACGTACGGCTGGCGCGCGCGGGCCGAGCACGACGGCGCGTTCGGACCCTGGTCGGAGACCCGCACGTTCAGGACCCCGGATCAGCCCGAAGCGTACAGTATCCCGGGAGAGCTCTACGACCCGCTGCTCAATGGCGAATCCGTCGGCGACATCATCGGGTCGACGACCTTCGTGCCCGGCAAGGGGATCCGCCTGAACAATCAGCTGTCGCGCATCAAGTACGTCCTGCCGCGGACGGTACGGTCGGGCGAGTTCTCCATGATCATCAGCGGGCTCCGGACGAACACCGAGGGCAACAAGACGAAGATCATGGCCATGGGCGAAGGGGACTCGGACATCACGACGAACGATCGCCGGATGACCGTTGAAAAACGAGGCGATCCGGCGGGAATCATCGCATGGCGGTTCGTGTCGTACCTCGACGTGGTGGACACGGTGGGCGCGGAGCGCGTGAAGCGCGAGTTCAACCCGAACCGCGACTATTTCTGGATCGCGACCTGGCGCAATCAGTTCTTCCGGGTGCGGATCTACGAGGGAGGTCCGGGAGGACGGCTGATCTACAACTTCGGGAAGTCGTACGACGGACCGTACGACCCGAGCCCGCATCACGCCTGGGCGGGTGGTCCTCCCGGACGCATTGGACCCAAGAGCGGGTCCGTCGATGGAATCGTGGTTCGCCAGGTCTATTTGGGTGAGCGGCCCCGTCCGGCGTTCGCCAACCGATAGTTCACACCGCGTGCACCTCACCCAGTGGTGCACGGTTTGGCCGATGAGTTCGCACGATGGCGCGGCCGCGTCCTGCGGCCGCGCCGACTTGGTACTCCGATAGTCCGACCCGGGGCAGACAAGGCGCCGATCGGCGTGGTTCCTCTCACTGGACGAGGTTCCGGTGTGTAAACCTGCCGCTCGGCATCGCCGATAAGCCGTTTGCGGGGTCCTGTTTCCGGCGCAATGGCGGACTGGCAGGGATACCCAGGGAGATCTGGCAGCCATGAGGCGACCGCTGATTGTTCTGACGTTCCTAGGAGCCGGCCTCACGCTGGCGGCGTGCGAGGTCAACAAGAGCGCCAACATGGCGGCGCCCACCGTGGCCGGTCCGATCGCCGGCATCGAGCACGGGATGCCGCTGCTCGTCCAGCCTGGTGAGGGGTCGAAGATCGACGCGACGACCCAGCCCATCAAGCTGAAGGTTGGCAACGCGGCGTCGAACGGCGTCCGCCAGCGCTTCTACGAGTTCGAGGTCGCCACCGACGGCGCCTTCCAGAAGAAGGTGTTCACCAAGTCGGTACCGGAGGGCGCCAACGGGCACACCGAGGTGCAGCTGCCCGACAAGCTCGCGCCGGAGCGCCGCTACTTCTGGCGGGCCAAGGTGCAGGACGGCGCCAACCACGGCGCGTTCGCGCAGGCCGTGAGCTTCCTGGTGTTCGAGCCCGTGGTCATCCGGACGCCCGAACCGGTCTCGCCGATCAGGGGCACCCGGATCGATTCCAATCGCGCCGTGTTCACCTTCACGCGGCCGAAAATCACGGGGCCTGCCAAGAGCGTCCGGTACCGCCTCGAGGTGGCGACGAACAGCTCGTTCTCCTCGTTCCTCGGTGTGCTGACGTTCGAGGCGGGATCAGCCTCGAGGCCGCGAAAGACGGCGAACCTGGCCTTGCCGTGGAACCGGACGATCTACTGGCGCGTGAAGGCGTTCGACGCCGGCAACAATCAGGGGCCCTGGTCGGCGACGCAGTCGTTCCGCACGCCCAACGCTCCGGTCGGCGGCGGCGGCGGCGGTGGCGTCGGCGATGGCTCCGCCTGTCCGCCCTCGCCGATCAGCCAGCTCAACATTCTTCGCTGCGAGCGGAGCAAGTACGGCACGCCCATGTCGAAGTCGCAGATCCTGTCGCTGCTGCGGACGAGCGCGCGCAAGTTCAACCAGAACAACCTGCCGGGCGGCAGATACGGCATCCTCCGGAAGACAGGAGGACACAACTGCGGCGGGTACTCCTGCGACATCATCTGCGTGGGGAACGGCGACGGGCAGAGGCAATATGATGCGCTGATTGACGCCGAGGGCTCGGCCACGCCCGTCTGGGGCAGCCCCATGACGAAGCCGAACATCCGCGTGGATACCTGCTACGTGCAGTAGATTCGCACTCGGTCAGGCGCCGGTCCCCCGGCGCCTGACCATCTCTTCACCCCGCCCTTCCCGCTTCCCGCCGGCCGGATCCGATCACGGCTTCAGCAGGCGGTACAGGCGCACCTCTCCATCACTCACCAGCAGCTCGAACTCGCCCGACCGGTCAATCGTCTGGATGATGCGGTCGCGGCTGCCGCGGCTGAGCCGGTCCCGGTGCACGACGGCATGCGTCACACCCGCGGTCCGGAGCGCCTGAATGGCGGGCTCCAACGGAAACCGATCCATGCCGGCCCGCCACAGTCGCACGTAGCTGGCCGGCAGCAGGCCGCTGTAGCCATTCACCATCGGCTTCCAGTGCACGGTTGCCGCGGGCAGGTACACCGAGTTCAGCGCGCGGAACCGCGGGACGGGGAACGGCACTTCGACGATGACGGCGTCGGGGATCGCCGCGAGCACGCGGTACACGCGGGAGACCTCCTGGAACTCGTCCCAGCGGATCGGTGCGCGTGCGGACTCGATGGTGACGAGCAGGACGGCGAGCGCGCCAATCGCCGCCTGGGGTGCCCGGCCCACCGCGAAGGGGCATCGCAGGAGCCACGCCAGGCCGAAGCCCGCGAGTCCCGCCACCGCGACGAACACCAGCGCGCCGAACCGCGAGGCGACGCGCATGTTCTGGAGCAACCCGAGGTCGTACAGCCACCGGTAGAACGGCGTGAACGGTCCGAACGACAGGACGAAGCCGACCGCCCCGATGACGAACAGCATCCGGGCGCGGCGATCGCGCCAGAACACCCCGGTGCCGATGGCCAGGCCGGTCAGCGCGACGGCCGTGAAGCCGGGAAACAGCCAGGCGCGCATGTGCCTGCGGGATGGCCCGACATGTCTGGCAACCGCGAGATGGAGGCGGCTGCTCCCGCGCAGGTAGTCCGCCGGCTTCGCCGAGTACATCGCGGCGTCTCGGAGGGGCCGCCTGAAGCTGTGCGCCTCGCGCACCTGCCAGTACGGATAGAGCATCGGCGCGAGGAGGACGACCGCCGTGACGGCCGCGGCCGCGAGCAACCCGACTCGCCGGAAGGAGCGCCGGGCATCCGCCTTCCTTCCCCAGGGCCACCACTCCGGAAGCCGCACGAGCGTCCCGAGGGTTGCGGCGATGGCCGTGTAGACGACCCAGTAGCTGGACGTCAGCGCCTGCAGCGCCAGCAGCACGCCGGTCGCGACGGCGTGCCGCAGGCGCGCCGCGACGATCAGCCGGTCCAGCGTCAGGAGCGCAAGGGGCAGGTACATCACGTGCAGCGACTGCAGGTGCGCGAAGGCCGTCATGCTGCGCGCGTTGAAGGCGGCGACGCACCCGGCGAGCACGCCGGCCCAGACGCTGCCGGTCCACCGGCCGATGAGGATGGCCGTCGCCCACCCGGTGAGCGCGAATCCCGCAATCAGGCTGATGTTGTACCCGACATGCGGTGGTCCGCCGAGCCAGATCACCGGGACCGCGAACACGGCCTGCGGCAGCAGGTGCTCCGAGAACGCGAGCGTCCACGGCTCGGGGTAGAAGATGTTCGCGTGGAAGAGGCGCGCGGGATCGCGCGGGAGCTGGTGCGCGATCCAGCCGAGCGCCCAGGTGTTCAGCTTGTAGTCGCCCGTGTTGAGCCAGTAACGCGCCGGCGAGGCCGCCAGGGGCCACGTGTGCAGGATCGCCAGCGCGATGAACAGGACCAGGGTGAGGAGATGACGGCGGCGCGACATGAAGAGGAGCGGGAAGCGGGCCGGAACGAACGGCGATTGTATGTCAGAATGAGCGCCTCGATGTCACCGCTCCGTCGCCTCGCCGCCTGGCCGAAGCAGGGGCACCCGACGGTTCTCGCGCTCGGCCTCCTCGTCACCGTCGGCTACATCGTCCTCTCCCGCGACTTCGGCACGACGCGCGACGAGCCGATCCGCAACGCTTTCGGCGAGCACGTGCTCGCCTACTGGGCCGGCGGCAGCGCCGCGTTTCCCGGCGGCCCGCATCTGCGCGTCTACGGCGGGCTGTTCGACGTGTCCGCCCTGCTCGTGCACGAAGTCCTGGGCGGCGATCTCTGGACCAACCGCCACTACGTGAACGCCGCCTTCGGCGGCATCGGCATCCTCGCGATCGGGCTCTTCGCCGCACGCCTGTTCGGGACGCCCGTCGGGGTGGGAACGGTGGTGCTGCTGGCGCTGTCGCCCCGGTTCCTGGCGCACGCCATGAACAATCCCAAGGACGCGCCGTTCGCGGCGTTGTGCTCGGTGGCCCTGCTGTCGTTCACGCTGCTCCGTGCCACACCCCCGTTCGTCACCTGGCCGGGCGCGATCGCGATCGGCCTGGCGCTCGCGCTGCCACTCAATGTGCGGCCGGCTGCCCTGCTCTATTGGGGATATCTCGGCCTGACGGTCGGAGTCCTGGCGCTTGGTGCGCGCGACTTCTCTCTCCGGACGATGATGGCGGCCGCGGCGCGGCTCGCGGCGATCACGGCAATCATGCTGCTGGCCGGCTGCGTGACGTGGCCGTGGGCCCAGGGGAATCCGTTCGTGCGGCCCTTCGAGGCGCTGTTCGCGCTCAGCGATTTCAGGTGGCCGGGCCGGGTGCTGTTCCAGGGTGAGGTCGTCAGCGCCCTCAACGTGCCGCCGACGTACCTTCCGGTGCTGCTGTCGCTCACCATCCCGCCGGTCGTCCTCGCCGGCGCGGTCGCGTCGGTTGTCGCCCTCGTCTCCGGCAGGCGCCACCGCCTCTTGATGCTCGGGCTCTGGTTCGTCGTGCTGTTCCCCATCGTCACGGCGATCGTGAAGGGATCGACGCTGTACAACGGGTGGCGGCACATGCTGTTCATCTATCCGCCGCTCGTCGTCCTCGCGGCGCTAGGCTGGCACGCCGTCTGGGAATGCACGCGCGACCGCGCCATCAGAGCGGCGGTCGCGGCGTTGTTCGCGATCGGCTGCGCGGAGCCGCTCTGGTTCGTGGTAAGGGACCATCCGAATCAGGTGGTGTACTTCAACGTGCTTGCGGGAGGGCCCAGAGGGGCGGCGGGACGGTTCGAGCTCGACTACTGGGCGAACAGCTACCTGCAGGCGATGCGGTGGTGCCACGAGCTCGCCCACGCATCGGGGACGCCGCTCGTGGTCGCAGGGACACCGCAGCGCGTGGTTCGCTTCGACGCGCGCCGCTTCCCCGCGATCGCCGCGGCCCGGCTTAGGCGCGGCGAACACCATCTCGAGCTCCGGCTCCTCCGCTCCGAGTTGGGCCGGTCGGCGGCGGATCGGCGCGGCGTTCTGCACGCGGTCAGAATGGCCGACGGCACGCCGCTGGCCATCGTCGTTCCGGGCCCGCGGTGGCGCGAGGTGCGCGATCGGGTGCGGCCGCACCTCGAGCCGGCGCAGACGTCCCGCGCCAGCCGGTGAGCGCAACCGAACGCCTCCGGTGCGGTGCTGGGAAGTTGCTGATGTGAAGGCAGATAATTCCGTTCGGCCGTTTGACCCGCCGGGCTGCGGCACGCTACCATACTGGCGTCGTCCTGCAGGTCGCTCGCGCGTCGGTGTGCGCGGCAGGTGCGGGCACCGCTGATGTCCACGCAATCCTTCCGGCTCCAGTATCTGGCCCGCGCCGCGGCAGGCGTGCCGCGGGACCTCACCAACTCGCTGGTGGTCTCGAAGCTCAAGCCCATCCGGCCCACGGTGCTCATCTACAACTGCACCTGGGTCTGCGACGCGCAGTGCGAGATGTGCAGCAACTGGCGGTACGGCAACCGGAAGACGGACATGACGCTGGCGCAGCTCGAGCCCGCCCTCGATCATCCGTTCTGGGGAGCCGTCGAGAACCTCAACATCTCGGGCGGCGAGCCGACCACGCGCAACGATCTCCCCGAAATGGTGGAGATGTTCCAGCGCCACCTGCCGCGGCTGCGCAAGATCGGGATCAACACCACGGGCCTGACGCCTCACCGCGCGATCCCGATGCTGACGCGCATCGTGGAGTTCTGCGGCGAGCACGGGCTGCTCCTGAGCGTCCGCGTCTCGCTGGATGGCATCGGCGACGTCCACGGCCAGGTACGGCACGTGAAGCGCGCCTTCGAGAAGGCGACGCAGACGATCGAGGCGATGCAGGCGGTCGCGGCGAAGCACGGGCACTTCCAGTTCGGCATTGCGGCGACGATTTTCGCCACGAACATGGCCGACGCCGAGAACATCCTCGCGTGGGCCCGGGCGAAGAACCTCGACGTCGTCTTCAACATGCTCCGCTTCACCGATGCGATGCTCCACAACAAGTCGCTGGAGGAGACGATCGGGTTCCGGCAGAACGAAGAGGCGTTCATGCGGCGCTTCTTCCTCGAGCGCGTGCAGGAGGAATCGGTGCTGAGCGGACAGGCCTTCATGTACCTGCACTATGCGGACATGATCGCCAACGGGTATCACCGGACGATGCCTTGTCCGTTCAGGGACCAGGGGTTGCTGCTCAATCCGAACGGCGACCTGCACTACTGCGAGAACTCCCAGAAGATCGGCAACCTCCTCGAGGAGAGCGCGGAGGCGATCTACTTCAAGGCCGGAAGCCTGGCCCACCGCGAGCACATCAAGGAGCAGATCTGCCCCACCTGTCTGAGCCCCTGCCAGGTGAACGTGGGCGCCATGAAGCAGATCGTTCCGTACGCGCGATTCCTGATGCGCGCGTACCGCCTGAAACGCGACCCGCAGCGACACGAGGCACTGACGGCCGCCCAGCCGTGACGCGTGCGGTACCGGCGGCGGTCAGGCTTGCGGTTGCCGTCGGCCTGACCGCGTACGTGCTGTGGAAGAGCGATCCGTCGGCGGCGCTCGGCGCGCTCCGCGGCGTCGACTGGCGCTACATCGCGGCCGCCGCCGGACTCGTGCTGATCGACCGTGCGCTGATGGCGTACCGCTGGCTGGTGCTGCTGCGCCCGCTGCCGTCGGCCTCCCGTCTCCCCTTCCGATCCGTCCTCCGCGTCTTCTTTGTGAGCACCTTCGTCGGGACCTTCCTGCCCGCGAGCGTCGGCGGCGACGCCGTTCGGTCCATCGCGCTCTCGCGGCACGCCGTTCCCCTCACCGACGTCGTCGCCTCCGTCCTGCTCGATCGGGTGTTCGGGATACTCGGCATCCTGCTCGTTGCGGCGGTGGCGGTCGTGTCGGCGTCCGCGGCGGTTCCGGGTTGGCTTCCGGGCGCCACCGTTGCGACGGCCGCCGCCGCGTCGCTGGGTCTCGCCGTGACGCTGCTGAGCGCGGGGGCACAGCGTACGGCGCAGCGGCTGGTGGACGGCCTGCCGGCCGGGCGCCTCCGCCGCGTCGGCACGGATGGCCTGGAGGCGCTGCGCACCTACCGCAGCGCGCCGGCGGCGCTGTGGAACGTGCTCGCCGGATCGGTGGGTGTGCAGCTGCTGCGCGTCTGGCAGGCGTGGCTGCTGGGTCTTGCGGTCGGCATCGTGCTCGGTCCCGTTCCGTATCTCGTCTACGTCCCGATCGTCCTGCTCGTCATGCTGCTGCCGATCACCATCAACGGGCTCGGCACGAGCCAGGCAGCCTTCGTCTATCTGTTCGGTCTGTCGGGCGTGGCGGAATGGGACGCGTTCGCGCTGTCCGTGCTCTTCGTCGCACTGGGCATCGTCGGCAACCTGCCGGGGGCGGCGTTGTATGTCTCGGGAGGGCTCGGCGGGCCGCGCGACCGAATCGCCTCGTCCGCCGGATGAACGGCCCGCGGCCGCTCACGCGGCTCGTCATCCCGCCGGGCGCGCTCTTGACGGCCCGGCGGCTGAACCGTATCCTGCCGCCGCGCGTGACGATCCCTCTCAAGGTCATTGTTCTCGTTCTGCTCGTGCTGGGCCTGTCCTCGTCGTGTGGCTCGGACACGCGCCCCACGCCGTCGCCGGCTCCGCAGCGGCCAGCGCCGAGCGGCGGAACAGAGACGCCGCCTCCTCCCCCACCGCCGGATCCGCCGAGCGAGGAAGTTTTCGTCGGCGCTGGCGACATCGGGCAGTGCGGCGTGGGAGGGCCGCTGCAGACTGCGAGGCTGCTCGACCGAATCGAAGGAACTGTCTTCACGCTAGGCGATCACGCCTATCCGCACGGCACCATGGACCAGTACACGGAGTGCTACGAACCGGCCTGGGGCCGCCACAAGGCACGCACGCGGCCGAGTCCGGGCAACCACGATCGCATCCGCGCCGAGGACTCGGGGTACTTCGCGTACTTCGGTGCCCAGGCTGGCCCCGCCGGCCTCGGCTACTACTCTTATGCGCTGGGTGCGTGGCGGATTTACTCGCTGAACAGCAACATCATCCTGGACGGTGGAACGGCTCAGCTGGCGTGGCTCGCCAACGAGCTCAAACGGAACGAATCGCCGGGCGGGTGTCAGCTGGCCTACTTCCACCTGCCGGTCTACAGTGCCGGCGGAAGGATGGGACCGCACTGGAAACTGCTCGCAGACGCCGGCGTCGAGCTCGTGCTCACGGCTCACGAGCACTGGTACCAGCGGCTCGCGCCCCTCGATGCCTCCTTCAATCCGCATCCGCGGGGAATCCGCCAGATCGTCGCCGGCACCGGCGGCGGTACGCTGCACAGCTACCGGGTCGAGGATCACAGCGAGGTGCAGATCAAGGCGCACGGCGTGCTGAGGCTGACCTTGAAAACGCGGTCGTACGATTGGGAGTTCGTCCCTGTCGCGCGGGATTCGCCGACCGACTTCGGATCCGGCGACTGCCACTGAGACCGCGATCAGGGCTCCGCCGACGATTCGTGCGGCGGCCCGCCCGCGTGACACGCGGGAGTCCTGCTAACCTAGACCCCGGCTCCTGCACGACACCGCCGTGAGACGTCAGCTCGAGACATTCCTTCGCCTGGCCGGATTGTGGGCCCTGGCGATCGCCCAGCCGCTGCTCGACACGCTGGCGCGCGGACCGGAGTTCCTCGTCGCGCAGCGCGCCGATACGCTGGACATCCTCCTGCTGACCGCGTCGCTGGTCCTTGCGCCGCCCCTGCTGCTGACCGGAGTCGTCGCGGCCGCCTCCACGATCGGGCGGCGGACGGCCTCGGTCACCGAAGCCGTTCTCTGCGGTCTGCTCGTGTCGATCCTGGCGATTCAGGCCGGCTATCGAGCCGGCATCTCCGGGTGGAGTGGCGCCGCCATCGTCGGGACGGCAGTCGCCGCGCTCGTCGCTGCCGCGTGGCTGCGTTTCGCCGCGTTCCGCGCGTTCACGACCGCCGCATCGCTGGCGGCCCTCGTGGTGCCCGCCGTGTTCCTGGCGGCGCCCGGCATCCGGCCGATGATCTGGCGCAGTGCCGAGCAGGCGCTCGCGTCCGGCGTGGAGGCGTCCGCTCCCGTTGTCCTGCTCGTCTTCGACGAGCTGCCGCTCGTGTCGGTGCTCGATGCGGGCGGCGAGATCGACGCCGGACGGTTCCCGGCCCTGGTGAAGCTCGCGTCCGACGGCATCTGGTTCCGGAACGCGACCACCTCGAGCGACTACACCCGCTGGGCGCTGCCGGCGATACTCACCGGACGGCGGCCGGCTCCCGCCAGCACGCCGCTCTTCGAGCACCATCCCCGCAATCTCTTCACCCTGCTCGGATCGAGCCATCGCATCGAGGCGCTCGAGCCCATCACGGCGCTCTGTCCTCCGCAGCTGTGTGCGCAGGACGAGGACAGCCGGCGCGTGCGCCTCGGCAGCCTGGTGCAGGACCTCACGATCGTCGGCGCATACGTGTTCCTGCCGCCCGACGCACGGCGGGGACTGCCGTCGCTGACCGCGAACTGGGCCGGCTTCGGCGGGCAGCGGCGGGAAGACGATGACGAGGATCCGGATCGGCCGTTGTGGCGCCGTATCTGGGACCGCCGGATCGATGAGAACCACGCGCGATCCGCCCTGCGGTTCGTCGAAGGCATCGCACCGGACGATGCCCCGGCCACGCTGTATTTCATGCACACGCTGGCCTCGCACCATCCGCTCCGCTGGCTGCCGAGCGGACAGGCGGTCGAGGATCCGCGCCGCGTGCCGGGTCTCGTCGACGATGTCTGGACGGACGATCCCTGGCCGGTCATTCAGTTCCACCAGGGCCATCTGATTCAGGCCGGGCTGGTCGACACGATCGTGGGGCGCGTCGTGGCGCACCTCGAGAACGCCGGCGTCTACGACGATGCGCTGGTCATCGTCACGTCGGACCACGGGATCTCGTTCAATCCGGGCGACGAGCTTCGCAGCGTCACCGATACGAACGCAGGCGACATCGTCCCCGTGCCGCTCATCGTCAAGCTGCCGCGCAAGGATGCGCGTGTCCGCCGCGGCGCCGTGGACGACCGGCTCGTCGAGAGCATCGACCTTCTGCCGACCATTGCCGACGCGCTCGGTCTCGAGCTGCCCTGGTCCGTCGACGGCCTCTCCGCGCTCGGCCCCGAGAGGCGCCACGCCGTGAGCGTCTACGTCCGCGATCAGGAGCGCACCCGGGTGTTCGACGAGCGTGAGATCGCGGCAGGGAGAGCCGAGGCGCTCTCCCGCAAGCTGGCGCGCTTCGGCGACGCACGCTGGCCGGTGGCGTCACCCCCGGCCCTCCGGGAGCTGCCCGGCATGCCAGTGAGCGCCCTCGACATCGGACGCGGATCGGGGCTGCGGGCGCACGTGAATCGTCCCTATGCGTGGCGGCGCGTACGTCTCGACGGGCCGTCACTGCCGATTCAGATCACGGGCCGGATCGAGCCGGCCGCGCGCGCCAGCCGGCGTCCGGTGCCGCTGGCGATCGCGGTCAATGGCACCATTGCGGCGGTGAGCGAGACCTGGCGGGACCAGGCGGGGTGGATGGCGCTCCTGCCGCCGGAGGCGCTCCGCGAGGGCGAGAACCGGGTCGAGGTCTTCGCGGTCGATCGCAGCAGTGCGCACCGTCTCATCCAGCTCCCGAGTCCTGTTCCGGACCCGCGCGGCGTGAACCTGCTGTTCGCCGACGCGGACGAGTGGGGCGTGGAGCGCGAAGGGCTGTTTGGAACCGAGCGTTCGGGGAGGACGCCGTTCCGGTGGACGGACGGCGCCGCCACGATCACGGTGCCGTTCCCCCGAGGCGCGACCCCCGGGCGGCTTGATATCGGCGTGCGATCGTCGGGGCCGTCGAACAAGCAGCTTCGCGTGCTCGTGGACGACTGCGAGGTCATCTCCGAGACTCTGGAGCGAGGCGCGGTCGACAGGAGCGCGTCCCTGGAGCGATGTCAGGTCCGCGGCTCGGAGGTGGTGCTGCGAATCCTCAGCGACACGCACCAGCCGCGCCGCGACGAGCGACGGCTCGGCGTGGCGCTGGCACGCGTGGCACTGCGGTAGGAAGCCGGGCGCCGAGGGGCTGACGTCAGGCGCCGAGCAGTTCGCGCGACGGAGCCGGCTGCCGCGATTCGAGCACCTCGCGAATCGCGTAGGTGGGCTTGTCCTGCGACTCGTGATACGTCCGCGACTGCAGTTCCGCCAGCAGGCCGAGCGTGATGAGCTGGATGCCGCTGAAGATCAGGAGAATGCCGAAGAGCAGCAGCGGGCGATCGGCGATCGATTGGTAGCCGAACAGCCGCTGGTAGGCGAGGTAGGCGCAGATCAGGAATCCGGTGAGTCCCATGCCGCCGCCGACGAGGCCGAAGATCTGCAGCGGCTTGGTCGAGTAGCTCAGGAGGAACTTGACCGTGATCAGGTCGAGAATGACCCGGACGGTCCGCGAGATGCCGTACTTCGACTCGCCGTGGCGCCGGGGCCGGTGGTTGACGACCATCTCGTTGATGGTCACGCCCATCTCACTGGCGATCGCCGGCAGGAAGCGATGCATCTCGCCGTACAGCTTGAGGGGCTTGACCACCTCGGCCCGGAATACCTTGAGCGAGCAGCCGTAGTCGTGCAGGCGCACGCCGGTCGCCCACGAGATGAGGCGATTGGCGATCATCGACGGGATGCGGCGCGAGAAGAATGGGTCCCGGCGCTTCTGACGCCATCCACAGACGATGTCGCAGGGGCCCTGTTCCAGCCGATCGACCATGCGGCCGATGTCGCCCGGGTCGTTCTGGAGGTCGCCATCGGCGGTGACGATGTAGCGGCCGCGCGCGTGCGCGAACCCCGCGGCGAACGCGGCGGTCTGTCCGAAGTTGCGCCGGAAACGGATGACGCGGAGGTGCGGGTCCTTCGCCTGCAGGTTCCCGAGGCGCGCGAAGGTGTCGTCGGTGCTCCCGTCCTCGATGAAGATGACTTCGTACGAGCGGCCGGCCGCCTGCAGCGCTTCGGTCAGCTCGCGGCAGAGGGGCTCGATGTTCGCCGACTCATTCCGCACCGGAATGACAATCGACAGCTCAGGTGCGCCGGGGGCGGTGTTCGAGAGCAAACCTCAGGATTGTAACGGGTTAGCGCATCAGGGGTCAAAGTCCGGCTCGGGCCGGCGACGCATCAGGAACCAGACGATGCCCGCGACGACCAGGACGAGGAACACGATGGCGACCGGGCGCCCATGGCGGTGGACGAACTCGAGCGTCTGGCGTCCGTACCAGATCGCCAGGATGCCGATGCCGAAGTAGCGGATGGAACGGCCGATGAGAACGGCCGTCGCGAATCTGAGGGGCCGTACGCCGGCCACGCCGCCGAGCAGGACGAACAGCTTGAAGGGCGCCGGCGGCGGCAGCAGCGCGGGAATGACGATGGCCCAGATGCCGTACCGGTGGAACAGTGCCGTGGCGCGCTGCAGACGCCGCGTGCCGAAACGGGAGCGCAGCACGGCCTGGCCGCCCCGCCGCCCCACGCCGTAGAGCGCGAGACATCCCAGCAGCGAGCCGGCGGTGGCCATGGCCGCGTAATACACCATGACCGACGAATCCTGGATGGCCGCGGTCGCGATGATGAGGTCGACGACTTCGGGAAACGAGAGAAACGAGGAGTCGAGGAAAGCGATAATGAAGAGTCCGGGACCGCCAATCGTCAAGGCAACGGACTGCACCCACGCCAGCAGCCTCGTCATGCGGACCGCGCGGACGCCGGCCGCACACGGGCCTCACACATGTCGTTGAACACGCCCACGATTATAGCGGAGCCGCCCGC
>Ga0299913_10000330_pt1 | contig 28468 bp, 34 predicted proteins | sample RVTome_9_FD_201360 | JGI IMG/M metagenome (GOLD analysis project Ga0299913, IMG submission 201360) | Soil microbial communities from uranium-contaminated site in the Upper Colorado River Basin, Wyoming, United States - RVT155D38 (version 2) ... | reverse complement strand
CGGAGACGTCGTCGCACTTGCGAGCCAACGTCGCCGGCCCGAAGGCGGCGAGCTTCTCGGCCCGCGCATAGGACTCGAGCAACTTGCGCGCCGTGGCGGCCGTCAGCAGCTCGGGCTCGAGATCGGCGTTGGCCTTCTCGAGCAGCTCGATCGCCTCGTCGACGTAACCGACTTCCATGCATGTGATTATGGCGAGGGGGTGTGACAAGTTTCCTCACACGACGCCGCATCGGGGCTTTTTTCTCGATCTTTTCCGGATCTTTTCCGGAGCCGCTCGGCCGCCACGATCGTCGCCCTTTCATGAGGTTGCCAACATGATGAAAGGGCCGAGTTGTCGCTCGGGTAGCCTTCTGTGGCCATGAATCCCAAGCTGTTCGAGGATCGCAAGCAGCGCCTGCGCGACGCCACGGTGATCGCGATCTTCCGCACGCGCGCTCCGGAGCATGCCGTAGAGGCGGCGGCTGCGGCGGCACGCGCAGGCTTCGAGGCTCTAGAGGTGACCATGAACACCACAGGCGCTACCGACGCTCTGGTTGAGCTCGCTCGTCGAGGTGACGCCATCGTGGGTGCCGGCACGATCCTGGCCCCCGAGCAGGTGAAGGAGGCGTACGACGCCGGCGCGGAGTTCGTCGTCACGCCCGTCGTGCTTCCGGAGGTCGTCGAGGCGGCCCACGATCTGTCGATCCCGGTCTGCATGGGGGCGTCCACGCCCACGGAGATCTTCCACGCACGTCAGGCGGGAGCCGACTGGGTGAAGGTCTTTCCGGGCGAGAGCCTGGGCGGTCCCGACTACATCGGCTACGTCCTGGGTCCCCTCGACGGGACGCCGATCCTGGTGACCGGCGGGCTGACCGCCGAGAACTACCTGGGCTACCTCGATGCCGGCGCCGAGCTGGTCGGCTTCGGCGATTCCATCTTCGACCCGGATATCGCCGCCGAAGGCGACTTCGAGGAGCTGGAGCGCCGCGCTTTGGAGGTCACCCGCCGACTGGACGTGTACACCGCTCGATAGGCGTCGCGAGGGTCCTTGACCCAACCGACAGGGCGGGGGACCGTGTAGGGGTGGTGCAAACCCCTCCGCACAATCTCGATGCGTTGCGCAAGAGATCCACGCGCTCCCTCTTCCTAACCGTTGCGTTGGGTACGACCGCGTTGTATGCGGCATTCACTGCGGCGCCGCTGGTAGCCGCCGATCTGACCGGCTCGACCTCGTGGAGCGGCGTTCCCGGCGCCGCCGCAGTTCTGGGGGCCGGGCTCGGAGCGGGTGCGATATCGCGCTTGATGGTGGTGCGCGGGCGCCGGCCGGGATTGGTGCTGGGATATGGGATCGCGGCCGTGGGTGCGGTGATCACAGCTCTCTCATTCGAAGCCGGACTCTTCGTGCCTCTGTTGCTCGGGATGCTCATGATCGGCATAGGCCACGGCGCGAGCCAGCTCTCCCGGTTCATCGCGGCGGACCTCCAGCCGCCCCAGCGGCGTGCCTCGGCGCTGGCTTTCATCGTGTGGGCATCGACGGTCGGGGCGGCCGCCGGCCCTGCGTTGCTGCAGCCGACGCGGTCGGTTGCGGAGGCCCTGGGACTCCCCGGCTTGGCGGGCGGTTTCGTGATCGCGCTGGTTACCTACATAGGCGCGACGGTTCTGTCCGCGCTGCTTCTGCGTCCCGATCCGCGGGAGCTGGCCTACAAGGACACATTGGAGGAGATCACCAGCAGCTCGGCCGATACCGGTTCGGCATGGCAACTGCCCCGCGTTCGCATGGCCCTGGTGATCATGCTCGCATCACAGTTCTCGATGGTGCTCATCATGACGATGACCCCGTTGCACATCCGCTCTTCCGGTCACGATCTCACCGCCATCGGGATCGTCATGAGCTCGCACTTCGTCGGCATGTTCGCCTTGGCTCCGGTGGCCGGCCGCGCGGTGGACAGATTCGGAGCGATCCCGATCGCGTTCGGAGGGCTGGCCACCCTGGTGCTTGCCGCGGCCCTCGCTCTCGCGGCCCCGGTCTCATCCCACCTTGTTCTGGCTCTCTCGCTGTTCCTGCTCGGGCTGGGATGGAGCTTCGCGTTCGTGGCGGGCAGCGGGCTATTGGCCGGCGGCCTGGACTATGAGACGCGCGTCAGGATGCAGGGCAACGTCGATACGCTGCAGTGGTCGGTCGGGGCGTTGGCCAGTCTTTCGTCGGGCTTGCTGCTCGACGCTCTCAGCTACAACGCTCTGTGTCTCATCGGGGCTTCGATCGTGGGTCTGTCGGCCATCGCAGTGGCGAGACAGCGCCCGCGCGCCGTGGTCGCGACCTGATCACTCGGGTCGCCTAGCGCGGCAACCCACTGAGGCTCGTCGAAACGACCTCGAGCAGATCCTGGGCGGTGAACGGCTTCTCCAGCATGGGCGATCCCTCGGGGAGATCGTGCCGGTGCAGGACCTGGTCCGGATATCCGGACATGAACGCGATCGGCATGGTGGATCCGCGCGCGGCCAGCGTCCTGGCGAGCTCGGGTCCCGAGGCGCCGGGTAGCACGACGTCCGTCAACAGCAGATCGAATGGCTCCCCGCCTATCAGGTGGAGCGCGGCGGGGGCCGAGTGGGCGCACGAGACGTCGTATCCCCCACGCGCGAGGATGCGCTGCACGACGCGGGAGACGGCTTCGTCGTCTTCCACCACCAACACCCGGATCCCTCGATCCGGCACCGCCGCCGGTGGGTGGGGATCGGCGAGGCTGATGACCTGGCCGGCCGGCTCCTCGGCAACCGGCAGATAGATCCTGAAACTGCTCCCCTGACCCGGTGCCGTCTCGAGCTCGATCCATCCCAGAGTCTGCTTCACGATCCCGTGGACCGTTGCGAGCCCGAGGCCCGTACCGGAGTCGCGGGGCTTCGTGCTGAAGAAGGGATCGAAGATGCGATCGGCCACGTCCTCGTCCATCCCCGTCCCGGTGTCGGTGACCCAGAGCGAGACGTGACCCGCCACGCCGGCGTGCCGATCCGCCAGGTCTACCTCACTGAAAGTGGAGATCGTGAGAGTGCCGCCGGTCGGCATCGCATCTCGCGCGTTCACCATCAGGTTCATCAGGATCTGATCGATGTGGGTCGGATCGATCCGCACCGCCGGGAGGCTCTTCGTCAGCTCGGTCTTCACCTCGATGTCTTCGCCCAACGCCCGGCTCCACAACTTCGCGGCAGCCCTCACGACTTCGTTGAGATCCACCAACTGTGGCTCTGCGTCCTCTTTCCTCGAGAAGGTCATGAGTTGCGCCACAAGCTGCGAGGCACGCCGAGCCGCGTTCGTGATCTCTGCGAGGTCTGCATGCTTGTCGTCGTTCGGATCGAGGTCGTTCTTGATGAATTCGGCATAGTTACCGATGACCGAGATGACGTTGTTGAAGTCGTGGGCGATGCCACCGACGAGCTGACCGATGGACTCCATCTTCTGCGCTTGACGGAGTTGTGCTTCTAGATCGACCATCCCCTTGATGACGTCGAGACCGACGTCCTTGTTCAGGGCCCCTTCGCCGCGCGCGACGGCCTGGATCGATTCGAGCAGCTCCTCGGACGAGCCACCCTTCAACAGGTATCCCGACGCTCCCACCTTCACCATCGACGAGACGTGCGCCATGTCTCCCAGCGCGGTGAGGGCCAGGATCTTCACGTCCGGCTGGCGCTCCCTGATCACCCGGGTCGCGTCCACCCCGTTCATGATCGGCATGTTCACGTCCATCAGCACGAGATCGGGCTCGAGCTCGGCCGTTCGATCGATCGCTTCCTGGCCGTTCGAGGCCTCGCCGACGATCGTGTGGCCACCGGCGATCTCGATGAGGTCGCGAAGGCTCCGGCGCACGGGCGCGCTGTCCTCGACGAGCAAGATCCTCATGCTCCGATTAGACCGGAATACCGCTCGGTCCAGGTATCCCCAGCCGGGGGGGCATGCGACCCCGAACGGGGATTCGGATCGCGGCGAGCGGTGTGGTTGGCTGGGCCCGATGATCGTCGCATTGATGGTCGCGGTGCTCGCGACGGTGGTCGCACTGCTCCGCGGAGGTTCGCTGGACAGGCTTGCGGCTACTCAGCTCAGGTGGCTTCCTTTGCTCTTCGGGGCCTTGTTGGTGCAGGTCGCGCTCGATTTCAGCGATCCCTCGTGGCTCGACGACGCAGCGGGACTGGGCGTCCTCCTTGCCACAAATGCTGTGGTGGTCGGGTTCCTGGTCCTCAATCGGGAGCTCCCCGGCATGAAGCTCGCGGCTCTGGGTTTGTTCCTGAACGTCGTGGTGATCGGGGCGAACGGCGCGATGCCGGTCTCGGAGTCGGCTGCAGCGACGGTTGGTCTTGCGGATGAGCTAAGCGATCCCGGCGTGAAACATGAAGTATTGGACTCGGACACGAGGCTCGGATTCCTCGGCGACGTCATCCCCGTTCCCGGTCTGGGCAAGATCATCAGCGTCGGGGACGTGGTCCTGGCCGCAGGGATCGGCCTCCTGGCCTACCGGCGGACCCTGGAGGAGCCTCAAGGCGCTAGAGAGGAGGCAACTTCCGGTTGACCGCGTCCAGAAGGGCGCGTGCGGCTGCCGTGGCCACGTCGTCGTGGATCATCGCGGAGCCGAGCAAGGGCAGTGACTCCCCGCGCTGGTAGTAGTTGGCGTGGACCAGCACCCATTCCGCTCCTCCCACGCGCTGGATCAGGATGTGGTCGATCTCTACCGTGGCCTCGTCCGAGCTGAGGGCCTTGTCCAGGCATTCGAGCACGGCCGTGGTGGCTCCCCGGGCCCGGCCCTCCCGGGTGCGCCCCGACGCCCCGCTGCCTTGGGAACTGCTGTCGTTCGGCCACTTCAGTGACACCTCGACCCACTGGTTCTTGCCCTCGCTGCCCAGCGCCACTCGCTCTATGCGGGCCCTCGCCGCTCTCTGGGGTGCCGGTGGGGGCGCTTCCCCCTCCAGCTGCACGATGGACACGATCCTGTGATCGATCCTGAGATCGAACGAAGCCGCCGCCAACGACTGCACGTCTCGCACGATCTGTTTCGGCGTTCTCTTGCCGCGGCTGACGATGTGTATCTCAGTAGGAGTTGGAGCACCGACAACATTCGCGCTCTCTACACCTGGGATCTTCAGTATCGCCGCGTGCAGTTGTGCGAGACGAGGACGTGACGGGGCATCGCGCAAGACAGACTCCTTTGGGACTAGAGGCAAAATAGTCAATTCGGGTCCTTGAGGTGTACCTATCAGATAGATAGGGTCAGTCCTATCCCCAGACGAGCAGTCTTGCTCACTCAATCGGGGACACGAGCGGAGCGGCGACGAGATTCCGGGCCCATGCCATGCGGCCCAACGATCCACGAGCCCACGCGGACAAACGCTCCTGAGCGAAGCGGCAGCCGTGCGCGGGCGCATCCCACTCATTTCCATCCGACGATTTCTTTTGGAGGTTCGATCATGAAGGTACGTCTCATCGGTCTCGCTGCAAGCGTTATCGCTCTGTTCCAGGTTGGCGGCGCCCACTTCCGCTGGTAGCGCTCGCTTCGCCGAGCATCAAAGGCCAATCCCGATTTCACTAACTTTGGAGGTTCGATCATGAAGGTACGTCTCATCGGTCTCGCTGCAAGCGTTATCGCTCTTTTCCAGGTCGCCGGCGCCCACTTCCGCTGGTAGCACCCTCGAGTTGAAGGGGCCACGCACGATGGAACGGCGTGGCCCCTTCAACGCGTCTTCGTTCCAACTGCCTACGATGACACGCATGGATCGCGCAAAGGCGTACGCCTGGGGAGTTGTCTTCCTCGTCCTGGCTCTGTTCGGCGCGCTGATGGTCAGGGGCATCGACTTGCCCGACCTTCCAACTTTTCTGTTCTGGACGATCCTTCTGGTCACCGCCGAGCTGCTCCCGGTGACCCTGGGATTCCAGACCAGTATCACGATGGGTTTCCCCATCCTTTTTGCCGCGGCGATCCTGTTCGATCCTCCGATAGTCATGGCGATCGGGGGCGTGGGCTACTTCGACAGCCGTGAGATCCGAAGAGCGATCCCTCTTCATCAAGCTCTATTCAATCGTGCTCAAGTGATGATTGCTGCTGGGGTTGCTTCCTTACTCCTCCATGCGTTTGCAAGTCCATTTAATCCACTCGTGGTGCTTCTGGCCGCGTCGGCAGATATGGGTATCAATCTTGCGCTCGTCGCTCTGGCTGTCCACTTCGCCCGTTCGATCTCCTTCACCGAGGCGCTGAGGATGATCCCTCCCCAGCCGATCGCCGGGTTTGTTCTCTCAACCATGCTGCTGGCGGCGCTCGGGACGGCCACGGCCCGGGCCTATACGGCGATCGAAAGCGGTGGTGAGTGGGTGGTGATCGCGATCCTGATCCCGTTGCTGTTCGCTCGGATGACGATCCAGGGAGCCAAGACGCAACAGGAGCTATCAGAGCGCGTTCGCAAGCAGCAGGAAGCTCTATTGGTCGCGAGTGAGAAGGTGTTCCAGGAACGAGAGCACGAGCGGGCCCGCATCGCGGAATCGATCCACGACCGCAGTTTGCAGATGCTGGCCGCTGCTTCCTACGGGTGCAGTAACGCGGCCCAGCTGATCGAAGCCGGAGAGAGCGATCGTGCAAGGCGATCGCTGGACAGCACGAGCGAAGCGGTGCAGTCGGCGATAGCTGCCCTGCGCGAGGCCTTGGTTGACCTCCGCCGCTCCGCGGTCGAGGAAGGAGGCCTGGTCGAGACCGTCTACAAGTTCGCGGACGAGCTCTCGACCCTGTGGGGAGCGCGCGTCGATATCAACGCAGACCTGAGGGTAGAGCCACCCACTCCGGTGGCGCTCGCGGCCTTCCAGATCCTGCAGGAGGGCCTGGTCAACGCGCTGAAACACTCGGAGAGCGAGTCCGTCACGGTAGAGATAGGTGAAGATGGAGGCCAACTACATCTCGCGGTGATCGATCGAGGGGTGGGGTTCGACCCCGACAAGGTCGTCGGTTCTGACCATCTGGGAAGCCGCCTAATGCGCGAACGAGCCGAGGGCGTGGGAGGACACGTGACCATCGATTCCGAGATCGGGAAAGGCACGAGGCTGGAAGCCGTCCTGCCCGCCGGCGTGTCGGTCTCGTGACGATCCGCGCTCTAGTGGTCGAGGATCACGCCCTCGTTTCCGAAGGCCTGAAGCTCATGCTCTCGATGACCGACGGCGTCCGCTTGGTGGCGATCGTGCGCACGGGAGAAGAAGCGATCGAGTGTGTCCAGAAGGAACCGGTCGACGTCGTTCTCATGGACGTGAATCTCGGCGAGGGCTTGAACGGGATCGAAACGACCCGCGAGATAAAGAAGGTGGCTCCGCAAACGAACATCTTGATCCTGACCATGTACACGGATCCCACGACCGTCACCCAGGCCATCAAGGCCGGGGCGAACGGCTATCTGTCCAAGGGGGCATCTAGGGAGTCGGTGGAGCGCGCCATCAAGGACGTGCTGGCGGGACGCTCGGTTCTGGATCCGAACGTGACGAAAGGGGTCTTCGGCCGCCTAGGGGACCGCGATCCCTCGGCCTTGTCGGAGCGAGAGCTAGAGCTCCTCCAAGCCTTGAGCCACGGGAAGAGCACCAGGGAGGTTGCCGAAGAGGTCCACCTCGCAGAAGAAACCGTCAAGACCTACCTGAAGCAGATCTTCCGCAAGCTCGGCGTCCGAGACCGCACCGAGGCCGTCGCCGAAGCGTTCCGCCGGGGCCTCGTTCACTAGAACCAAGCGTCAGGGGAAGTCGGAGCCGCACGCGCTCTCGGCGAACACCGTGAGATGAGGACCGGGAGACACGGCCACCGCTATCGCGATGCCGGCGTCGTGCGAGATAGAGACGGCCAGTTTCTCGGATGCCGATCCGTTCTTTACGAACGCGGCAGGAGCGCCCGAGCTATCTCGCACGATCTCGATCCTCCTCGCCCACGCCGCGATGCGGCCCAGCCGGAGGGTCTTGGCCACCGCCTCCTTGGCCGCGAACGTGCCGGCGAAATGCATCATGGGATCGGGGTGATTGTGGCAGTGGATCCTCTCTCGCTCCGTGAAGAAGCGCGTCTCCGCCGCCGGATACCTGGTCATGAGCGATCGCAGGCGGTCGACGTGAGTGACATCGACACCGACGATCACGCCACTACCCCGGCCCCGCCGTCCACGACGAGCACGTGGCCGTTGATCATCGAGGCCGACGGTGAGACGAGGAAGCCGACCGCGTTCGCGACATCGTCCGGCGTCACGAGACGTCCGGCAGGATTCGTTCGGGCCTGGTTCAGCATCTCGTCGCGCATCGGGAAGTGTGCGAGGGCCTCGGTGTCCACGACGCCGGGGGACACCACGTTCGCGGTGATGCCATCCGGTGCGAACTCGACCGCGATGTATCGGATCAGCGTCTCGATCGCGGCCTTGGAGGCGCCGACGACGGCATATCCGGGAAGCACCCGCGTCGATCCCAGGCTCGAGAGAGCGATGATCCGGCCCCCCGAGGACATGAGTCCGCGGGCCGCCCTCGCTCCCAGCAGCAGAGCGCGCGCGTTCGCGTCCATCGTCCACGCCCAAGCCTTCGCGTCGAGCTCGTCGAGCCCTCGGATGACGCCGGTCGCGGCGTTCGACACGAAGATGTCGAGGCGACCGAAGATGTTTTCTATCTCCTGGAACAGCGCGCCGACCTGGGCGTCGTCGCCAACGTTGGCCCGGACCGGCACCGCTTTGACCGCTAGGCCCTCGGCTTCGGCACAGGTTTCCTCCGCGGCAGCCCGGTTCCGCAGGTAGGCGACGACGAGGTTCGCGCCCCGGCCGGCCAGCTCCAGCGATATCGCCCGGCCGATCCCGCGTCCGCCTCCGGTGACCAGGGCTACGCGTCCCTCGAGATCCCGCTCCATCAGACCGCCTCCAACACGAGGCATGCGTTCTGGCCGCCGAATCCGAACGAGTTGGAGATCCCGACCCGAGGTTGGTCGCGGCGGGGTCCTTCGCTCACGTAGTCGAGGTCGCAGTCGGGGTCGGGCTCCTCGAGGTTGATCGTCGCGGGGATCAGCTCGCGCTGAAGGATGAGCGCCGTGGCCGCGGCCTCCACTGCACCGGCGGCTCCGAGGAGATGCCCCGTCTGCGACTTCGTCGACGTCACGGGTATCCGCTTGGACTCGGTGCCGAGAGCCTCTTTGATCGCCTTGGTCTCGATCCTGTCGTTGTACGGGGTGGAGGTTCCGTGTGCATTGATGTAGTCGACGTCGTCGGGAGTGATGCCGGCATCAGCCATCGCGGCGCGGAGCGCGCCGATCGCACCGGCCCCCTCCGGATCGGGCTGCGTCACGTGGAAGGCATCGGCGGAGGCGCCGTATCCGCTGAGCTTCGCGATCGGCGTGGCTCCGCGTGCCTCGGCGTGATCCGCCCGTTCGAGCACCAACACGCCCGCACCTTCACCGAAGACGAATCCGTCCCGGCCCCTGTCGAACGGCCGGCTCGCCCGCTCCGGATCGTCGTTGCGGGTGGAGAGCGCGCCCATGCGAGCGAAGGCGGCAACCGCCAGCGGCGTCAGGGCGGCCTCGCACCCTCCCGCCAGCATCACGTCGGCGCGGCCTGCGCGCAGGCACTCGAGTGCCTCGCCGATCGCATGGGCGCCGGTGGCGCAGGCAGAGGAGACCGAGTAGTTCACGCCCTTGAGCCCGTACTTCATCGAGATGGCGGCGGCGGCCGCGTTCGGCATCAGCCTCGGGACCATGAATGGACTCACGCGTCGCGGCCCCCCCTTCAGGAAAGCCGAGTGCTGTTCCTCGATCGTCGACAGCCCACCGATGCCGGAGCCGACGATCACGCCCACGCGCTCGGGCGCGCTCTGGCCCTCGAGACTTGCGTGCTCCCACGCCAGACATGCGGCCGCGACGCCCATCTGACAGAAACGATCCGTGCGCGCGGCCTCGCGCGCGTCCATCCATCCCGTCGGGTCGAAGTCGTCGACCTCGGCCGCGATCCCCACCGATTGGCCATCGGGATCGAACCGAGTGAGCGGTCCCGCGCCCGACCTGCCCTGCACGAGCGACTCCCAGAAGGGCTCGACCCCGATGCCGATCGGAGTCACCAGCCCCAGCCCGGTGATCACGACATCGTTCATGCGTTGACCGTGCGCATCTTCTCGATGAGGGACACCGCGTCGGACACCGTTACCAGGTCCTCCAGCTCGGCGTCCGGGATCTCTATCCCGAAGCGCTCCTCCATGCCGAGAGTCAGCTCCATCGTGTCGAGAGAGTCGAGGTCGAGATCGCGCAGCAACTCGGCCTGCGGCGTGATCTTGCCCCCCTCGATGCCTCGTCCTTCTAGGTGCTGCTTGACCGCGTTGAAGATCTCTGGTTGCTCGGTCATCTTTGCTCCTTCCATCTAGGCCGTCATTCCTCCGTCTGCTACGAGTACAGCTCCGGTGATGTAGCTCGCCTGGTCCGAGCACAGGAACCCGATGAGGTGCGCGATCTCCTCCGGTGTCCCCGCGCGTCCCATCGGGATCTCGGCGACGAGCTGTTGTCTCTGTTGGGGTGTGAGCGAGATCGTCAGGTCGGTGTCGATCAGCCCGGGCGCGATCGCGTTGACGGTCACGTTCGTGCGTGCGACCTCGCGCGCCAGCGACCGGGTCAGCCCGACCAGTCCCGCTTTGGCGGCGCTGTAGTTGGCCTGCCCCGGGCTACCTCGGAGAGCCGCGACCGATGCGACGTTCACTATCCGGCCCCCGCGCTGGCGGATCATCGAGCGAAGAGCGCGGCGACAGCACGCGAACGCTCCGGTGAGGTTGGTATCGAGCACCTCCGCCCACGCCTCGTCGCTCATGCGGGCACCCAACGTGTCCGCGCGCACCCCGGCGTTGTTGACCAGGACCCCGACCGCACCGAGGGCGTCCTCGACGTGAGAGAACATCGCTTCGACCTGGTCGGGCCTCGAGACGTCGCCTTGCACGACGATCCCCTCGGCGCCGGCATCTTCCACCAGCTCGAGCGTCTCCTTGGCCGCTTCGGCGTCGGATCGATAGTTGATCGCCACCGCCCACCCTCCTCGCGCCAGCTCGGCGCAGGCGGCGCGACCGATCCCGCGGGATCCACCCGTAACCAGGGCAACACGCTCAGGCATCTGCGCTCCTCGCTCCTGCCATCGCGGGGACCGGGGGGGCAGGAACGCCCCAACGCAGCAGACCTGCTCCCCATACGAAGCCTGCGCCGAAGGCGGTAAGAACGACGAGGTCGCCGTCCGCGAGGGCGCCCGTTTCCTGGGCTTCGGCCAAAGCGATCGGTATCGAGGCCGACGAGGTGTTTCCGTAGCGGTCGATGTTCGAGAACATCTTTTCGGCGGGGAGACCGAGCCGAGCGGCGACGGCGTCGAGGATCCGCCGGTTGGCCTGGTGCGCGATGACGATGCCGACCTCGGCGGCGTCGGTGCCGGTCTCGCTCAAGACGCGTGAGACGGAGTCGACCATGGAGGCGACCGCGGTGCGGTAGACCTCGCGGCCCTCCATACGGATCGTGGACGTCGCGCGATCGACGAACAGCAGCTCGGGGCGGCTGCCGTCCGAGAACAGAAGGAAGGGACCCAGGGATCCGGCGCCCTCACTGCCTTCGACGACGACGGCTCCGGCGCCGTCTCCGAACAGGATCGCCGTCTTGGGATCTAGAGGATCGGTGATGGCCGACATGATCTCTGTCCCCACGACGAGGACCCGCCGGGCCGCGCCCGAACGGATCGAGGCATCCGCCTGCGCGAGCCCGTAGAGGAAACCGGAGCATCCGGCGTTGAGATCGAAGGCGGCCGCGCGGCTGCCCAGCGCGTGTTGGATCAAGCAAGCGGTGGCGGGAAAGCGATGATGCGGTGTCACGGTGGCGCAGATGATCAGGTCGATATCCGAACCGGTGAGACCGGCCGCGGTCAGCGCACTTTCGGACGCGGCGGCACCCAACGTCGCGGCCGTGTCTGTCGAAGAGGCGATCCGGCGCGAGCGGATCCCGGTACGTGCTTCGATCCAGGCCTCGTCCCGATCGATGCGTGGGCCGAGCTCCGCGTTGGTCAGCACCCGCTCCGGCAACGCGGTTCCCACGGCGGCGATCCGCGCGCCGGTCACGGCCGGATCCGGAACAGCTGGGCGCCGGCGCCGACGGGCTGACCCGCGATCGCGAGCATCCCCATCATCCAGCCGGTGAACATGGACACGACCGGCACCGCGCGTTCGCCGATCACGATCTCGGCCACGACCTGTCCTTGCTCCACCCACTCGCCCTCCGTTGTGAAGATCTCGGGCGGGCACGGCACGAACCTGCCCTTCGCGGGTGCCACCACGACGCGCTCGTCGATGGTCGTCACCTCGGCCACTCCAAAGATCTCCTCGACCTCAGGCATCCAGAGCTTCCAGTGCGGTCTCGACCGTCGCCCGCGCCAGGCGACCGACCACTTCTCCGGGGCCGAGGTCGACGAACTCGGTCACGCCGCAGCTCGCCAGATGAAGCAGGCACTCGCGGAAGCGCACCCGGCCGGTCAGCTGGTGCTCGAGGAGCCTGCGGACCTCCCCGGGGGCCCGGTAGGGCCGAGCGCTTACGTTCGATACCACCGGGATGGCGGGGCTGCGGATCTCGATCGTGAAGAGGCTCCTGGCCAGTGCATCGGCGGCAGGGAGCATCGCCTCGCTGTGGAACGCGCCCTCGACCGGCAGGAGAACGGACCTGCCGCCCTCATCTCGCACCGCGGCCGCCGTCTTCGCCAGAGCGTCACGTTCGCCCGAGACCACGACCTGCCGCGGCGAGTTGTCGTTGGCCACCATGACGCCGTGGACGGACGCGATCGCCTCGACCCGTTCGAGATCGAGTCCCAGCACCGCGGCCATGCCACCCGACGACCTGGCCGCCGCCTTCTCCATCACCTTCCCGCGTGTCGTGACGAGGGCGAGACCGTGGCGGAACGAGATCGCTTCGGCCGCGACGAGAGCCGTGTATTCACCCAGGCTGTGACCGAGGATGAAATTGAAGGTGTTACCTCGCTCGACCGCTTTGCGGAAGGAGATGAGCCCCGCCACCAGGATCGCGGGCTGTGCCACGGAGGTGGGGATGACCCCCCGCGGCCGGCGCGCGATCTGCTCGACGCGGCGCACGAGATCGAAGCCGAGGATCTCCGACGCCTGAAGGGTCAGAGGATCCCGGCTCTCGAGCGCTTGGAGCACCAGTTTGGCGTCGATGCCTTGACCGGGGAAGAGCGCGGCCCTCACGACTTCTGTCTCCTCTGGCGGTGCGCGGAATAGAGGGCGAGCGATGCAGCCCCCGTCGCACCTAGGATCACAGTGAGGTCCTTCGCGTTGAGACGCTTTGCCATGGATCGCTTCGAGCGATGAAGAAGGACACGGATGGAACCGGTCGTTCGACCGGTGAGGCGCGCTATCTCGTCGATGGTGAGGTCCTTCCAATAGCGGAGACGTACGACCTCGCGCTGCGCCTCGGGAAGGTCTGCCACCGTGTCCCAGATGAGCTCGCGCTCCTCTTGTGCGAGGGTGATGACGGTCGGCGAGTCGGTCTGGTCGGGTCGTTCGGCAAGGTCTTCGATCGAGATCTGCAACCGTGTCTTGTCGAGTTTCCAGTTCGTGAGGGTGTTGCGGGCGATCTGGAACAACCACGCTCGGTAACTTCCGTCGCCCCGGAAGCTACCGGCGCCATTCAGTGCTTTCAGAAAGACCTGAGCCGTCAGGTCGTCCGCAGTGGCCGGGTCGCCCGCGCGGGTTGCCAGATAGCGATGGATGGGATTCCGGTACCTGAGATACAGCTCTGTGAATGCTTGAAGGTCCGAACCGGTATACCCCGCAAGCACTTCGTCTGGAACGGCACGGATAGGACGTAGCGCTTCAACTCCGATGCGGATCATGCCTCCCTTTGCCCACCTACCCTCGTAGACAGACATGGTGCGCCGATCGTTACGCGTTCGCGCAAGAAAATCGGCGGCGCCTTGACCCGCCGGTCAACCCCACGGCGCAATCGCGCGCGTTCGCGCGAAAGTTATTTCCCAACTTGACCGGCGGGTCGGAGAACTGGTGCGCCTCCGCGGAGATAACCGTGGCGCCAGAGCGCCCCTGCATCGACGATGGCGGCGTTGCTCGTCGCGACCGTACTCCCCGGTACGCTCGACTCCTCGCGCCTTGTCCTCGCCGCGCAGTGGCGCTCTGGACGTTGACGCTTCCACCGCGGAGGCGCACTCAGAGGTAGCGGCCCATGCCCCCGGCGACGTCGATATCGGTTCCGGTGATGAAGCTCGCTCGGTCTCCGGCGAGGAAGGCGACTATGCCCGACACTTCGTCGGCGCGACCGAACCGGCCCAGCGGGATATCGGTGGCCATCTCTGCGAAGAATTCTTCTTCGGAAAGGTCGGGGGCGCGCCTGCGGTGGATGTTCTGCCACTGCGGTGTGACCACGAACCCGATGTTGACCGCGTTGACCAGGATGTTGTCCGCGGCCACCTCCTGGGCCAGCGTTTTCGTGAACGCTAGGCAAGCGGCGCGATTGGTGGACGTCGCGAAGAACCTGTAGTCGGGCGCCTTCGCGTGAACCGCGTTGATGTTGATGATGCGACCGCCGCCCCGCGCCCGGAGGTGGGGGAGCACCTCCCGCGAGCAGCGGATCATCGAGAACAGCTTGACGCCGAGGTCCTCCTCCCAGTCCTCGTCGCTGAGGCTCTCGAACGTGCCGGGTTTGGCCCGGCCGGCGTTGTTGACGAGGATGTCGATCCCTCCGAGCGCGTTCGCGGCTTCTTGGATGAACCTCTGGACCTGGTCCGGATCCGTGACATCTGCGGAGCGGGCGAACACCTTCGTGCCGTGTGCGGCGAGCTCCTCGCCCGCTTCCGCCACCTCTTGCTCGTTACGAGCGCAGATCGCGACATCGGCGCCCTCGCCGGCCAGCTCGTTCGCGATCGCGCGGCCCAGTCCCTTGGACCCGCCGGTGACGATCGCCGTCTTGCTGCCGAGCGCGAGATCCACCGCTAGCTTCCCGGTGGTATCCGCTTACCGTCAGGCCCGAGCACACCCATCAACTCGAGCAGTCCGTGACGAGGCGGGTTGAAGATGTCGAGCTCGAGGCAGGTCGAGTCGTAGGTGCGGGCTGCGTGCGGAACGTTCGGCGGGATCAGCACGGCCTCGCCTCTCTTGATGAGCTTCTTTTCTCCTCCGACCTCGAACTCGAACTCGCCCTCCAAGACGATGGACATCTGCTCCTCGTCGTGCCAGTGCTCGGGAGCCGTGACGTTGGGCTCGAACGACACGAAGTTCGCCATCAGGTTCCCGCCCAGGATCGGCTGGAAGGTGAGCCCGGCCACGATCTCGATCGGCTCCTGGTCGTCCCACTTGAAGAAGGAGCCCTCGCCGGCGGGGCGAGCGCCCTCCTGCTGTGCGAAATATCTGGCGTCTCGAGACACTGAGGCCGTCCTCTCTCTCGGCGTGTGGGGTCCAGGCTAAGCGGCCGCGGCGACGGTTTCTACCGGGATCCGGCGCAGGAAGCGGCCCGATCGTCGCGATGGGGAATCGCAGGCTCAACCCCCTTCCGTTCCAGGAGGCTGCGCAATATCGTCGGAGCCGATCGCTTGTCGGATGAGGGGAGTGGGATGAAGCAGCCACGCGGCTCGGGCCTGTTCGTGATGCTGTTGTCGGTCGCTCTGGTCTTTGCCGGCTGCGGGGAGGCCTCAGACAGCCCCGAAGACGAGGCGCAAGGCGCGCAACCTCCGGCCGCTTCGCCGGCTGCCGAAGAGCCGGAAGAGCCGGAACCCGCTGTGCCCGAGTGTGAGCCGGACGGCAGCGAGGATGTCCTCCTGTGCACCCATCACAACAAGTTCAATACGGACAAGATCAGTTTCAAGGCCGGGAAGGCGACGAAACTCCGGCTCCTCAATCACGACGAGGCCTCGCACAACGTCTCTCTGTATCGAACCTCGTCCTTCGACAAGGCGATATTCGAAGGGGAGTTCGTTCCTGGTGGCGATTCCGCGGTCTATCGCATCAAGCCCATGGATAAGGGGCGCTACTTCTTCCAGTGCGACATCCATCCGATCATGGACGGCACGGTCGACGTCGGATAGGTCCTACTAGGACCCGATCCCGCTCGGGTCGCCCTGGGTGGTCGGCTCCAGGCGTCTCTGGCATGCTCTGCCTGTGACCTTCTACCGGCACGAGCAGCGCTCCTCCGTGGTCGCGACCGCGCCGTCGGCAGCGCGCGCGGAGTTCCTGCAGATCACGCTGGCCGCGCACGGGATCACTGCCACGATGACTCCGCGGTCGATCTATCCCTCGGTCGATTTCGTCGAGGGGATCGGTGTCATCGTGCAGGAGGCCGACGAGGATCGGGCGAACGAGATCCTGAGGGCGCTCGGGCTCGACACCGGACGGGTCACCCACTGATGGAGCAGCGAGTCAGCCTCATCACGCTTGGGGTCGCCGATCTGGGGCGCGCCCGGCGGTTCTACGAGGCGCTCGGATGGTCGAGCGGGGCGGCTCCCTCAGACGACGTCGTGTTCTTCCAGGCCGGGGGCATGATCGTGGCGTTGTGGGGACGCGCCCAGCTGGCCGAGGACTCGGGTGTGGCGGATCCCGGAGGGTGGGGCGGAGTAACGCTCGCCTACAACGTGCGCTCTCCCAACGATGTGGATGCGGTGATCGCCGAGGCCGAACGAGCCGGCGCGACGATCGTTAGGAAGGGAGCGGAGACGTTCTGGGGCGGCTACTCGGGAGTCTTCATCGATCCCGACGGCCACCCGTGGGAGGTGGCGCACAACCCGGGGTGGATCGTGCACGATGACGGCACCGTGAGCCTCTCGACACCGCGCTAGCCGGAGTTGTAGGCCGGGCAGCGTGCTCGCGATCTAGCGCGGGCGCGCCGTTCCGAGGATGTGAGGGGCGTAGATCTTCGGCTCGTGCTCGCTCCAGTAGTCCTTGATGTCTCCGGTGTCGAAACCCCCGCGCTCGAGCGCGCCCCGGGTGTCGCGGGTCACGTGGCATCCCCTCCCGAAGAACTTCGTGAAGGGCTCGATGCGGTGTTGCCACCGGGCGACCTTTCCCGTACCCGCCACGTGCTCGAGAACGACGAAGCGACCACCCGGCCGCAGGACGCGCCGGACCTCTGCGAATGCCTTCTGAACATCGCCGACGCTGCAGAGCACCAAGGTCGAGACGATGACGTCGGCGCTGTCGTCCTCCGCAGGCAAGGACTCTGCCGCCGCCTGGATCACGCGGGCAGCCGGGCGACGTTTCGCGACCGCCTCTTGCAGATGCTCCAGCATGTGCGGGCTCCTCTCCGTGAGGGTCAGGCTGCTGACCGCGGGCCCATAGTGCTGGAGGTTCAGGCCTGTACCGGCTCCGATCTCCAAGACGTCGCCGCGCACGTCTTCGAGAAGGTCGCGGCGGGCCTCGCGCAGCCACTTCTTCTCGGAGGTACCGATGATGATGGGATAGGCCTTCGCGAACATCCGGTCCAGCAGACTCATCAGGCATCCCTTCCTGACCGATCCGGGCGGTTCAGGCGTTCTGATGTCGAGAAAGCACGCTGGAACGTGCTGCAGTTAACTCAGAACGGTTTCTAGGAGTTCGGCGATGGATTTCTCGATGCCCTCTGCCAGCACGGCGAGGTCGGGGGCCGTGTCGTAGTCGCCGAGGAGGCCGAACCCGATGCTGCCGTTGTAGGAGAGGAGAGCGATGCCGATCGTCGTGTTGTCCGACAACGGCACGACGGGGTAGACCTCGAGCATCTCTCGCCCCATCGAGTACAGGGGGATCTGGGGGCCGGGCACGTTCGTTACGACCAGGTTGTAGGCGCGCTGGCGCGCCACCAGCCGCGAAGCCTGCGACAGGATCGTCGACGGCGCGTACTCACCCAGCGACGTGAGCAGCTGGGCGCCCACTGCCTGACCGCCGGCCTTGAGGTCCTTCATCCGTTCGCTCACCCAATGGAGCCGGCGGATCGGGTCGTCCTCGAAGACCGGCAGCGGTGCCCATACGGACGCGACCCGGTTCCCGAGCGCACCCTTCTCGTGCTCCGCACGGACCGACACGGGGACCATGGCGCGGATCTCGAGGCCCTCGACCCGTTCGCCTCGGCCCTCGAGGAGGCGGCGCAGACCCCCGGCGACCACCGAGAGCACGACGTCGTTGACGGTGCCCCCGTGGTGGTTCTTGATCCGCTTGATGTCCGCCAGGTTCGCGAGGACCGTGTCGAAGCGCCGGTGTGGTCCGATCGGTTGATTGAGCGTCGACGTGGGGGCGAAGTCGAGACTGCCGCCGACGAACGAGCCGAGCGCACGAGCGCCTTCGACCACTCGGTTCGGAACCTTCCCCGGGTCGAGCATGGCGGACTGCAGCGTGCGGATCGCCTCGGTCGGAGAAGTGATTCGCTCCCTCAGCGCATCGACCAGCAGCGCGTCCGCGGTGGGCTCGGGGTCGGGCACCCAGCGCTCGCGTTCGACCTCGCGCGGCTCGGGTGTGAGATCCAGAAGGACCGACATGATGTCGGCACCGGAGACGCCGTCCACCAGGCAGTGGTGCGTTTTCGTGATCAGCGCCGCCCGTCCTCCGCCGAGGCCCTCGGCGTACCACATCTCCCACAGCGGTTTCGTACGGTCCAGTTGCTGCGACATGATGCGCGAGATCAGAGCCTTGAACTTCTCGTCGTTCCCGGGGGCGGGAAGCGCGGTATGGCGCACGTGGTACTCGAGGTTGAAGTGCGTGTCGTCGACCCAGACCGGTCGTCCGACGCCGAACGGGACCGTGGCGAGCTTCTGGCGGAACCGAGGCACCTCCGGAAGGCGTCGCTCGATCGTGTCCAGGACCTCCGCGTAGTCGGCCGGGGGACCCTCGAACACGGCGACCCCACCCACGTGCATGTGGGTGTTGGGCCCCTCCAGGTGAAGGAAGAGCTCGTCCAGGACTTTCAGTCGCTTGTAACGGGACATACCGACGATGCTAGTCCACTAGGTAGGGTCGCTCCATGCCGAGGAGCAAGGAGGGGCTGGTCCGGCTGCTGCGCCGGGAAGGGGTCTCCGACGAGCGGATCATCGAGGCTTTCAGCCGGGTGGCTCGGGAGGATTTCGTCCCGGAGGCCGCTCGCTCCCACGCTTATGCAGATCGGCCGATCGGCATCCTCGAGGGTCAGACCACCAGCCAGCCGTCGCTGATCGCGCGCATGGTGGAAGCCGCCGCGGTCGAGCCCGCAGGCCGGGTCCTCGAGGTCGGGACGGGCTTCGGTTTCCAGACCGCTCTGTTGGCACAGCTCGCCGCCGAAGTGGTCTCGATCGATCGCTTCGCGTCGCTGGCGGAGGCCGCCGAGGCGAATCTGAGCCGGGCGGGCATAACGAACGTCCGGCTGATCGTCGCCGACGGGTGGGGAGGCGCTCCGGAGCACGCCCCCTTCGACGCCATCGTCGTCTCGGCGGCCGCGTCGGAGGTACCCGAAGCTCTCGGCGAGCAACTCTCTGAAGGAGGGAGGTTGGTGATCCCGGTCACGGCGGCGCTGAGCGATGAGGTCCTCGTGTTTCGCAAGCGCGACGATCGACTCGAGCGTGTCGCTTTGCTGACACCGGCGCGTTTCGTCCCCCTGGTCCCCGGGAGCCCCGCATGAGGCGAGTGGGCGCGGCGATAACGGTGCTGCTCCTGATCGCCTCCGCCTGTGCCGACGTCGGTGGCGGGGCGTCCCAGGCCTTGCCCTCTCCGACCCCCTCGGTGTCCACCGAGCCGACGCCGTTTCCGGACCCCTCTCCGGCGCAGGGACGCTTCCGGTTCCTCGCGATCGGGGATTTCGGCTCGGGTTCGTCGGAACAGCGCGAGGTTGCCGCGCGGATGTGCCGCTTGAGAGACCGTCTGCCTTACGACCTAGTCGTGACCACGGGCGACAACGTCTACGACTCCGGGCACCAGGATCGCTTCGATGCCGCTTTCTTCGAGCCCTACTCGTGCCTGCTCGAGGCGGGCGTACGGTTCCGCTCCACCCTCGGCAATCACGACATCGTCACGAACAACGGACGACCGGAACTGAACGAGCCGGCGTTCGGGTTCAAGGCGCGCAACTACGTCGTTCGCCGGGCCGGCATCCGGTTCGTGATGGCCGACTCGAACTCGCTCCGGCTGGACTGGCTGCGAGAAGCTCTCCGCCCGGATGAAGGAGATCGGTGGACGATCGTCGTCTTCCATCACCCGGTCTACTCCTCGGGCGTGGAGCACGGCTCGACCCCCGGATTCTCACCGATGCTGCCGCGGCTCTTTCGCAAGAGAGGCGTCGACCTGGTTCTGAACGGCCACGATCACAACTACGAAGCCAGCAGATCGCTAAGACGCGTCCGGTACTTGGTTACGGGCGGTGGAGGTGCGTCGGTCCGCGCCTGTGGACCGCCGGTTCGTACGACGGCCGTGTGTATCGCTCGCTACCATTTCCTCGAGATCGTGGTCGGTTCGAAGAGGATCGCGGTGCGCGCGATCCCTCGACGGGGCAGGCCGTTCCACACCTTCACGACGACGGGTCGAGGGTAGGCAAGGTCTTGGTTGGGTAAGAACCTCCGCAACCGAGAGATCGGATCGGAGGTGCAACGATGGGTACCGAGGACAAAGTAGGCAACAAGGCTCAGGAGTTGAAAGGCAAGGCGAAGGAGGGCGTCGGAGACGCCACCGACGACCGCCGTTTGGAGAACGAAGGTCGTGCCGACCAGGCGAAGGGGAACCTGAAGCAGGCCGGCGAGAAAGTGAAGGATGCCTTCAAGAGCTAGATAGGGATCATCTCGACAGGGGCCGCTCCGGCGGCCCCTGTCGCGCGTTCGGTTCTAGGGGCTCCACGCCTCCGCGCCCCAGGCTTTGACCGCCGCCAGATAGAAGATCGCCTGGCTCCACACGTGAGGTTGGCCGACCATCGTTTGAACCGGGCTCGAATCGCGCGGGTAGCGCATCCATGCCTCTCCGAGCACTCCGGTCCCGTTAGTCGTGGGCACCCTCGCGACCCACTTCAGTCCCTTCCTGACGCGTTTCAGCTTCGCCGGCTGCTTGCGCCAGGCGAACGCGTTCCCCAAGAGCGCCCGCGATTCGTGACCGCCGGTCCTGATGTCGCCCCGGAGCACGCGCCGCAGGTAGCGCCAGTTCATGTCCGCTTGACCGTTGGAGATCCTGGAGCCGTAGCGCTCGAGTCCCACCGGCCACAGGTTCGTCCCGCCGGCCTCGTGATCGCGCGAGTAGCAGGAGCAGCGCGCGTCGAGATAGTTCGCTCTGATCGCGGCCTTGAGCTCGTTCCTGCGGTCGAGCCACTTCTGGGCGTTGACCTTCGAGGTCTCGGTACCGAGCGCCCGCCCGGCCTTGACCGCCGCGTCCAGCCCCAACCACACGGACTGGGCTCCCACGAGGGTGCGCGACAAGGCCGAGTTGCCCTCTTCGTTGGCCGAGCACTGGAGTCCCGTTGCAGGATCGCGGCAGCCGAGGGGCGGGTCGTCACTCAGGTAGTGAGCGGCTGCCTGGATGGCCTCGTAGACGGCGAAGAGGTAGTCGTCGTCCCCAGTGATCGAGTAGTGGTCCCACAAGGTCCAGATCCCGAGCCCGGTTGCGTCGATCTCGTAGGGGATGGGTCCGCCCACGACACCGTCCGCGTAGTAGTTCTGCGACCAGTTGCCGGGAGGGGTCGCCTCGCCCCCGCGCGGCTTGCGAAGTGCGGTGGCCTGCAGCGCGGCATACCTTCTGTTGTGCAAGGCGATCATGCCCCGCTTGCGGGAGAGGTCCAACATCCGGTTGATGTAGGCGCCGTTGCGGATCCAGTCCAGCCCGTGTGGAGGTTGCGTCGTTATCGACGCGACGATCAGCCCTCGTCGATCCGTCGTCTGGCGAGCCGAGATCAGAGCGCGCTTCGCCAGCTTCACCACGGGACTCGGGGCGTTCCTCGGGATCCTCGTCCCACGCAGCCACCTCTTCCACCAGTTCGCTTTCGCGCGTCGCACGCGCCCGGCCGAGGCCGAGCGAGCTTGCTTCAGGGCCTCCAGTGCGTTGTCCGGAGTCGTGGCCGCTGCGATCAGAACGGTCGTTGAGCCGCGCCTCGATCGACTCAAGGGGATGTCGTCGGCCATCGCCGCGTCGGCTTGACCCGGGGCCGTTCTCATACCGGACAGCTTGGCGTTGGCCGCGTCGTCGTAGGCACTAACCTCACCGGTGCCGGTCTCATAGGTATCAACGCCTATCTGATGACCGTCGGAACGCCCCTTGAAACCCATCACGAGAGCCGCGGCGGACGCCTCTCCCGTCGACTGGTCGGTGCCCTGCCGGCTGTGGACAACGGCATCGGCGCGGCGTCTATACGACGCTCCCGCGTCGTTGTTCTGCTCGGTACACCAGTCGTCGTTCGGAGAGTTCTGGTCCTTCGAGAACACCGGGTTGAAGTTCGCGAACGAGATCACGCGTGCGCGGGTCACGCGCGATCGCTTGGTTCGAGTGACGGAGACCGACCTGGTCAGAACGTCTTGATTGTGCGCGACCACATCTCGCACGACCACCCGCAACCCGTGACTCGGCTTCCGGAAGACCGTCACGACCTCGTCGGAGTCGTCGTCGGCGAACCGCTGCCGCGACCGCCACCTGCGCAGCCAGTCGAAGCTCCAGGGCCGCTTTCCCTTCCTGTATCCGAGGCCCAGGAAAGCGCCTTCGTTGGGGAGCGCTCCGAACCGAGGCTCCGAACGATCCGTCGTCCGGTACTTGATCTGGTCGTAGTACGACGGCGACGGCCACTTCAGGACCGTGACGGTCGCGTCCGGATTGAGGCCCACGGACATCCGCTGGTTGCCGGAGGCGGCGGAGATGTCCGTGGGCCCGAAGTTCTCCGGGGTCCCGCTCTGGGTCTGGCAGGTTGTCGTCTGCGCATGGCTGACGGCAGCCGGCGCCGTGAGGGCGAGCAGGCTGGAGACGAGGGTCAGGGCGACGAGCCGCCCGGGGGTTGAGATAGCCACCGGACGCGAGGATATTTCCACTGCAGGCATAGTTCGACGTGCTTCGGCGCGTTCCGACCCGAACCGATCCGTTTTCTGTCACAGGGGCGTTCTAGCGTTGGACCTATGGAAAACATCGCAGCGCTGCTGCTTGTTCTGTTTGCCCTGTTCCTCGGCGTCGCCGGGACGCTTGCCCTGTCGCGCCGGCGCCGGGCCCCCGACCTCGACCCGACCGCGCTGGCGGCCCAGATGAGGCACCTGTCGGACAAGATCACCTCCGACACGTCCTTGTTGGCCCAGCGCCTCGAGGGGATCGACTCGCGACTGAACGAGACCCAGGTCGCCGGCCAGGGTCTGGCCCGCGACATCTTCGGGCGACTCGGCGACGTCCAGCAGGCGACCACCGCGGTGGCGGAGCAGGCGCGTCAGTTCACCTCCTTGCAGGACCTGCTCAAGGCGCCCAAGGCGCGCGGGGGCCTGGGGGAGGCCATGCTCGAGGAGCTCTTGTCGCAGGTGCTTCCGCCGCAGGCCTTCGAATGCCAGCACAGGTTCACGAGCGGGGTCATCGTGGACGCGGTGGTCATAGCGGGCGGACGCAAGATCTGCATCGATTCGAAGTTCCCGCTGGCGAACTTTCACGCCATCTGCGACGCGAAGACCGACGCCGAGCGAACGGTCGCCGAACGGGCTTTCGCTGCCGACGTCGACAAGCACATCGGCGACATCTCGTCGCGCTACATCGTTCCGGACGAGGGCACGCTGGACTTCGCGGTCATGTACGTACCTGCCGAAGGTGTCTACGCGGAGGTTCTCCGTCTGTCGCACCGCAAGCGGCCCATCTTCGAGACGGCCATCGAGTCTCGGGTCGTCCCGATGTCACCGCTCACGATGTACGGCTACCTCCAGACCGTGCTGTTCGGTCTGAAGTGCCTCCGCATCGAGGAGAACGCAGAGCAGATCCTGGACCACTGCGGTCGTCTTCGCCAGGACATGGAGCGCTTCGCGAGCGAGTACGACACGCTCGGGAAGCATCTGGGAAATGCCTTCGCCAAGTACGGAGACGCCACGCGCTCGTTGGACCGGTTCCGCTCGAAGCTCGATCGGGTGGTCGACTTCGCGGACGAGCCGGCCGACCCATCCCCGGTCTTCGAGGTGGTCTCCGGCGACTGATCTCTCACTCGTCGTCCTCGCCGCCCTCATCGTCGCGTGGACAACGGGTGAGATAGTCGTCGGTGATGTCCACGAGGTCGGCGACCAGTTCCGCCTCGTGCCCGAAGCCGTCGAGGATGAGACGGTCGCGCAGGCCCGCCATCGTTCCCGCCAGCAACGCCAGGATGAATTCCCCCGTGCCCAGGGGCAGTTCGGCCCTCATCGGCCGCTCTTGCCGCCGGGCTGCATCACCGTGCGGTGCCGGGCCCAGTAATGCCTGCGGACCGCGGGTCCGATCGTCCATCCATCGGGGATCTTGATCCTGGTCCCACAGGTGTGACAGAGAGCGCTCTTTACGGGCGCCCCCTTCTGCTTCTGCTTCTTCTTCGCCGGTTTCGCTGGCGGCATCGTCCACCTCCTGCGTCCCGGGAGTCGCGGCTACGCCACCAAACTAGCGAGGGGGTACGTCAGGTTCCCGGTTCTTGCTCGGAACCGGCTCCGCTCGGTCGGGCAGCCGATCCAGATCGCGCACGCCTGGATTGACGACCAGGCTGAGCGCCACCAAGACGTAGAGGGTGCCGGTCACCGCCAGCGCGGGACGGATCTCGATCCACTCGACCAGTAGGCCGCCGGCCAGAGCTCCGAGCGGCATGGCCGCCCAGGCGATGGCGATGATGGCTCCGATCGCGCGTCCGCGCATGTGCTCGGGCGTGCGGGCGAGCTCGACCACTCCGAGGATCGGGTTCAGGGGACCCGATCCGATCCCCAGCACGAACATCGCGACGACGAGCACGCCGAGAGGCGGCACCGGGATGTACGGGAAGGACCGAAGCGCCACCAGCAGGAACGCACCGATGAACACCCAGCGCCGCGAGAACCGGTGTCCGATCGCTCCGTAGGCGAGGGCTCCCGCCAGGGCTCCGGCCCCGAAGGCTCCCAACGTGAGCCCCAGCCCCACCGCGCTTCCGAATAGGCGGTTGAAGTAAGCCGGAAGTATGACCAGGCCGATCATGGCATCCAAGACGTTCGTCACGGTGACCGTCAGGATCACGACGAGCAGCAGCCGATCCTGGAAAACGAAGCGCAGTCCCTCTTTCAGGCTCTCGAAGTACGGGAGCGCGTCGGTGCTCTCTGTTTCTTCCCGATCGCCCGGCACGCCGCTCCACACCAGCACGATCGACACGATGAAGGTCGCCGCATCTACCCACAGCACCTTGTCCGCTCCGATCAGAGCGATAAGCACACCGGCGATGGGCGCTCCCGCCAACGTGGCGGCTCGATTCACGGCGTCCTCGAGTGAGGTGGCGCGCGCGGTTGTCGTGCCTGCGCGCTCCGCCACAGAGGGGAGCAAGGAATACCTCGCGGTCGTGCCGGGCGCGTCCAGGAACGCGCCCAGGAAGACCAGGACGAGCAGCTGCCAGAATTCGAGGCCAACGGTGTTGTGCAGGAGCGGGATCAGCGCGACCGAGATGCCGCTCATCACGTCGGCGAGGATGCTGGTCGTCTTGAAGCCCAGACGGTCGACGATGGGGCCGCCGAAGAATCCCGCAAGGACCGTGGGGAGAAGGGAGAAGAACGCGGTCACGCCGGTCTTCGTCACGCTGCCGGTGGTCTGCAGGACGAACCAGGGGATCGCCACGTTCAACATCTGGTTGCCACTGCGCGAGATCACGCCGGCGACGAGGAGCGTTACGAGAGGTTTGCGATCGCGCACCGGTCGAGCGACATCTCCGGCGGCCATCGCTGGAATCTACCTGTGAGGCGCCTCCGGAACTAGGGAGTCAGGTCGTCGTCGAGGTCAGCCGACCGCGTTCCGTACGGCGTCCGCGACGGCTTGGGTCGCGAGATGACCGAGAACGTCGAGCTCCTCGGGAGGTGTGGGCCGGCCGTTGGGCGCGGCCACGGCGAACACGACGTCCCCGTCGTAGCGGGTGTGCGCAGGTTTGACGGCCACGGTGATGCCGTCCGATCCCCGCGACGCGATGAACCGGACGTCTCTCTTGTCGAGATCTGCCTCGACCACGACCACCGCCAAGACCGTGTTCAGAGGAGGGACGTCGGCCGGGCGACTCGGCCCCCGGTAGCGGGGCTCGCTTGCCCTCGTCCCTGCCAGGACCGAGCCATCGGGACCCAACACGTCTCCCACGGCGTTGACCACAGCGAGCGCGCCGGCCGTCAGCCCATCGGAGGTCGCCGTGGCGATCCCCAGCCCACCCGGGGAGTGGTGCTCGAACCCCGCCCATTTCCCGACGGTTGCCCCCGTGCCGGCGCCGACCCGGCCGGTCTCGAACCGCTCGGCGGCGGCATCGCAGGCGGCGCGGCCCGCGTCGCGGCCGGGGCGGGCCGAGGGGTCCCCGCTTCCGAGGTCGAAGATGACCGCGGCCGGGACGATCGGCACCCGTGTGATCGGGGTCTGGTATCCGATGTCTCGTTCGGCCAGCCACTCGACCACCCCTTCTGCGGCCGCGAGCCCGAAGGCGCTGCCCCCGGTAAGCACCAGGGCATGCACCTCGGTCAGCTTCCGGTCGGGATGGAGATGCTCGAGCTCGCGCGAGCTGGGCGAGGAGCCCCGGATGTCGCAGGACGTCACGTTGCCGCCCGGCGGCAAGAGGACGGTGCAGCCGGTCAGGCCGGAGCCGTCCGTCCAGTGACCCACTTGGAAACCCATGCCGAGACCTGCCGTCATGGGTCAATCATGCCTTTCGGTGCCGCCGGCCGCTGGTAGCGTCCGCTTATCGACACCCACGATCGGAGGTTGGATCTTCTTGAGGTCGGGTAGATGGATCGCGGTTCTGGTCGCCATGACGTTGCTACTGGGAGCATGCGGGGAGGAGGAGACTCCGCCCGCCGGCCAGGACGGCACCGCGGCGGACGGGCACTCTCACAGTCACGACGGCTACCAGTTCGGCGAGCCGGCCGACACGGCCGACGCAACCACGAAGGTCGAGGTCGTGGCGAGGGACTTCGAGTTCGATCCGAAGGAGATCACGGTCGAGCAGGGCGACATCGTGGAGTTCGTGGTGACCAATGAGGGGAGCGCCGACCACGAGTTCGTCCTCGGCGACGCGGCCCTCATGGAGGAGCTCGGGTCGATGGCCCACGAGCACGGTGCCGAGGACCCCTACGCCGTTCCGGTCATGTCACCCGGCGACGAGGGCACGCTGGCCTGGAACTTCACCAAGCCCGGCCGGTTCCGCTTCGAATGTCACGTGGACGAGCACCACACACTCGGGATGACCGGCACGATCACGGTGATGGGCAACTAGACACCCTCGGCGACCGACTCCGGCGCCGGCCCGTCGAGCGTTTTCACGTAGTTCCCGATCGAGGCCGCGACCGCGGCCACCGGCACGGCCAGGAATGCACCGACGATGCCGGCGACGATGGCACCGGCGGTAAGCGCCAGCAGGATCACGATCGGATGGAGGCTCACGGCCTTGCCCATCACGAGCGGCTGCAAGACGTCGCCCTCTACCTGCTGGATCACGAGGATCGCGCCGCCGACGATCAGGGCATCGACCACGCCTTGGGTGACCAATGCGACGAGCGCGGCCACGATGCCGGCCGCGACCGCGCCTACCAGCGGAAAGAAGGCTCCGAAGAACGTCAGGACGGCCAGCGGAAGAACCAGCGGAACGCCCACCACCAACAACACGATCCCGATCAGGACCGCGTCGATCAGCGCGATCGTTGCCGTTCCGCGCAGGTAGCCTCCGATCGACGTAGCCGATCGGAGGCCGATCGCTCGGACGTGACGACGGTTGCGCTCGGGGAACTGCGATTCGATCCACCGGGCTATCGCCGGACCGTCTTTGACGAAGAAGAACACCAGTACGAACGTGAGTACCAGCTGGGTGATGAACTCCACGGCCTTCGTCGCGCCCGCGAGAACACCTGCGGTGATGCGTTCCCGGTTCTCGCCGATCTGTTCCACCGCCCGGTCGATGTATGAATCGACCTCGGTGCGAGAGAGTTGCAGCGGACTCTCGCCGAGCCAGTCGACGACGTCTTCGAAGCCGGCTCGCGCGCTCGTGCCCACATCGTCCAGCTCGTCACCCACCGACGGCGCGATCGCGGCTAGGACGCCGACCAGCACGAGTAGTGAGCCGAGCATCACGGCCCAGGTGGCCAGCACGGGATGCAGGCCCTTGGTCCGAAGCCGCTCGGCCAAAGGTCCCAACAACGCCGTTATGAACAAGGCGGCGATGACGGGAAGCACGACCAGGCGCAGCCGTACCAGCGCCGCCAGGATCACCCAGGCGGCCGCCACGATCAGGAGGAAGCGCCAGCTATAACCCGCGGCCCTATCGAACAGCGAATCCCGCTCGACGCCCATGCGCTCTCCTCGCTCGGCCGTAGTGATGGTCTGCTGCCTAGCATCCCCGACCATGACCTCGCTGCGTAGGATTCCCCGATG
>Ga0299913_10000329_pt1 | contig 28519 bp, 33 predicted proteins | sample RVTome_9_FD_201360 | JGI IMG/M metagenome (GOLD analysis project Ga0299913, IMG submission 201360) | Soil microbial communities from uranium-contaminated site in the Upper Colorado River Basin, Wyoming, United States - RVT155D38 (version 2) ... | reverse complement strand
CGAGAAGCCGGCGGGCAGCAGGCCCAGGTAGGGGCGAGCAGCGTCCTTCGAGAACGCGCGCAGGCCCGAGTTCAGGTCGGGGATGCGCGACTGCGTCAGGAACTCGGCCAGCCGGCGGATCGCCCACTTCGCCGGCACGCGCAGGAACTTGTAGGTGCCCTCCTCGGAGGTGCGCGCGCCGACGACCTGCTGCGCGCGACCGGTGTCGAGGATGTCGAGGAACTCGGGGATGCGCTCGTTGGGGTAGGTCAGGTCCGCGTCGGTCCACACCACGTAGCGGCCTCGTGCCTGCTGCGTGCCGATGCGCCGCGCGGTGCCCGAGCCGCGGTTGACCGGAAAGCGCATGAGCCGCACGAAGGGCAGGCCCTCGACGGCCTCGGCCGTCCCGTCGGTCGACCCGTCGTCCACCACCAGGATCTCGAAGCTGCGGCCGCAGTCCTTGAGTGCGTCGGTGATCCGCTCGATCTCCTGGCCGATGTGACCGGCCTCGTTGAACGCGGGGAGCACGACGGTGACATCGAGGTCTTGAGCGGGGGCAGGATTCACACGGTCGAGCATAACCGCGAGGGCGCTTGGCACGCCTGCCCGCAGCGCCGCCGTAGCATCGCGCCATGACCATCGTGGCGTGGCAGCGCGGAGGCTTCGCCGGAGGTCCGGCGGTGCTGCTCCTGCACGGCTGGGGACGCGACGGCGCCGAGGATTTCGGTGTGACCGGCTGGGTCCAGGCACTGAGTCACGCGGGCTACGAGGCGCTGGTGCCGGACCTGCCGGGGCACGGTGTCTCGTCGGATGTCGCGGTCCCGCCGAACGCCGAGCCGGCGGCCTGGACCGCGGGCATCCTCGCGCAGGACCTCGACCGGATGGGGGTGGGGCCGGTGCGCCTGGTCGGCTATGCCGAGGGCTGCCTGGTCGCCGGGCACCTCGCGGCCAAGCACGCCGACCGCATGCGTCCGCTCGTGTTGATCTCGCGCGACGACCGTGTCGGCATGCCCGGCGGGGAGCAGCTCGCCGCGCGGCTGCGCCACGACCGCTCCGGGGTGTTCGACGCCGAGGCGGAGGAGCTTGCCGCGCGCGTGCTCGCGGGCGGGCGCCATCACGGTCCGACGCTCGCCGACTGGGTCGAGCGCGCGACGTGGCCTGCGGCGCCGCGCCTGGCGACGCTCGGCATGCCGGTGCTGCTGGCCGTCGGGACCGAGGACGAGCATCGCGCGGGCGCGCCGCGGCTGGCGCAGCTGTTCCACGACGCGCGCCTGGTCACCGTCCCGGGTGACGCGCGCACGCTGTTGGAGTCAGAGGAACTTGTCCACGCCGTGGTGGCGTTCCTGAAGGAGCACGAGGGTGACGCGCGAGATGACTGAGCGGCTCGTCGCCCTGGCCGGCCGGGGCTTCGAGGGCGACGCGGACGAGGCGCTGGAGGCGTTCGCCGACGATGCGGAGCTGCAGGAACAGCCGGGCGAGCCGCTGCTGCGCGGACACGCCGAACTCGAAGGGTTCTTCCTCGACTACGGCGGACGCCGCGCGCGCTTCGCGCTGCGCGAGCTGGTGGTGGAGGGGGATCGCGCCGCGGTTGCCTTCGACCTGTGGTTTCGGTCGGATTCCACCGCGTACGGTCAGCACGGCATGGCGCTGCTGCGCCTGGACGGCGAGTTGATCTCCTCCTGGCGGGGCGTGTGGGTCCAGACGGCGGGGCATGACCTGTCCCCGTGGGACTTCGATTGACGCCCAAACCCGCCACAGTGAGCAGTTGCGCTACTGGGGTAGCGAAACTGCGCACAGTGCGCGGCGCGGCCATGGTGGCGGTGGGCGCGCTGGTCGGTCTCCTGGTCGTCGAGGCGGTCGTGGCGCGGCGGCGGGACTATCCGTTCGAGGCGTACGAGCGGGTCAGCCATCGTGCCGGGGGCAAGGGCGACCCCCTGCGCGTGGCAATGCTGGGGGACTCGACCGTCGCGGGCGTGGGGGCGCCGACGGTCGAAGGCACGCTGCCGGCGCAGACCGCCGAGCGCGTCGCCGCTGCACTGGGCCGGCCGGTGGTCGTCGACGGCTTCGGCGTGTCGGGAGTGCGGACCGGCCAGGTCCTCGGGATGCAGGGCGAGGACCTCGAGGACTACGACGTGGTGGTGGTCGTGATCGGATCCAACGACGTCACCCACCTCACCCCGCCGTGGGTGCTGCGGCGGCACACCGCGGCGCTGCTCGACGGCCTGCCGAAGCCCGTCGTGCTCGGCGGCATCCCGCTGTTCGGCGGGGCGACCGCCATGCCCCGGCCGCTGCGCGACCTCGTGCGTCTGTACGCCAAGGTGCTGCGCGGCGTGCAGATCGACGTGACCGCCGGGCGGGGAGGCGTGACCTTCGTGAACATCGCGGTCGAGGCGAGCCCGCGCTTTCGTGGCGTGCCCGACGCGATGTCGACCGACGGCTTCCACCCCGCGCCGACCGGCTACGGCTTCTGGGCCGACGCCCTCGCGGCGGGAATCCTGCGAGCCGTGCCTGGCTAGGACTCGGCGAGGCCGACCTTGCGGTCGGCGCCGCTGGGGATCTTGCGGAAGTCCCAGCTTGCGATCTCGTCGGGGACGATGCGCACGGTCTCGTAGCTGCGCTGGTTGGGCAGCTCGTCCACGCCGAAGTACTTGCGCGCGAACATCCGATAGGCCTCGATGCGCACCGGGTTGTCGTCCGCCACGATCTCGGGCCGCCCGCTCATCCGCACGCCGCGCAGATGCTCGTAGCGGTCACCGTCGTCGATCACCAGGCCGACCGGCTTGCCGTCGCGCAGGTGGCCGTGTCGTTCGGACTTGGCGAGTGAGTTCAGCCAGATCGCGCCCTCGTGCCACACGAACCACAGCGGCACCACGTGCGGCACGCCGTCCTCGCCCACGGTGGCGATGCGCAGCGTCCGGCTGTCGGCGAGGAACGTCGCGAGCTCGGAGTCGGTGAGCCGCAGCTGATCGCGCGGGACCGCCACCTAGCGGGCGGCCTGGTAGACGTGGATGAAACGCAGGTAGTTGTCAGCGATCTGCTGTGCGGCCTTCTCGCGCTCGAGCGAGCCGTCGAGGTAGCCCTTCAGCGCGTCCCACCAGATCGAGCGGCCGATCGCGAAGCCCACGAAGCCGTCCACCGGCGCGGCCTGTGTGAGCCAGTGGTCCACCTTTTCGTCGTTCGCGCCGCGGCCGAGCAGCACGCACACGACGTTGTCGCGGCCGCCGCGGCGGGTGGTCTGCGCCAGCCGCTCACAGTCCGCGCGCTCGTCCACCCCTTCGATCTTCCAGATGTCGGGCTCGACGCCGGCGTCCTGGATCTCCTCGATTGCGCGGACCATCAAGCCGGGCCGCAGCTCGGCGTCGTAGCGCTCCTCGCTGCCGCCGACCGATTCCAGCTGTGCGGGCTCGGCGGGGACCAGGAGCTCGAACAGGTACTTGCGCCCGTTCTGGTGCAGCCAATCGCCCAGGCGCTTGAGGCGGCTGAGCTGGTCGGCGTTGCTCTGCGCATCGCCTTCGGGGTTGTAGCGCACCAGCACCTTCGAGAAGTCGGGGTTGAAGGAGGTGATGTGCTCGCCGAACTGCTCGCCGTACTGGAAGTCGAAGACGTCCTGCCCGCTCTTCTCGACCGGCATGGCGAGCTTCAGGCCCGCCGCCTTCGCGTCGGCGGGGGTGGTGCCGCCGAACTGCTCGTCCACCAGGACGCCCAGCTCGCTCGCGTCGGCGCCGCCCTCGGCCGCCTTCAGCATGCCCTCGAAGATCAGCCGCTTGGCGTCGGTGATCTTCGCGGCCTCCTCGGCGGTCGGTTCGCCCGCGATCCCGAACATCTTCTTCTGGAACGAGCCGCGGTGGTCGAACGCCAGGATGTAGAGCGAACCGGAATAGCCAAGGTCCATCTGTGCACCAGCCTTGTACGGTGTGGTCAACGGTCCGGCCACTCTACCCAGGCCGGGCCCGGGGCTCGCATCGCGGGTCTGGCCAGTGGCGGCAGCGGGGGGCGGGGACTACCATCCACCGGGCTCCGGGTCGCCGGGCTCATCTCGAACACGACAGGAGCAGTGCTGCCATGGCGGTCATCAAGACCATCGACCTCGTCGGCGTGTCCACGGAGTCGTGGCGCGACGCGGCGATGAAGGCGCTCGAAGAGGCCTCCAAGACCCTGCGGGGCATCGAGGGCTTCGACGTGCTGGAGACCTCGGCGATCGTCGCGGAGAACAACGTCGCCGAGTACCACACGCACATCCGCATCCGCTTCCGCATCGAACGCTAGGACCCGCAATGCCGGCACTCATCCTCGTCGGGACCCAGTGGGGGGACGAGGGCAAGGGCAAGGCGACCGACCTCCTGGCCGACCAGGTCAGCCTGGTCATCCGCTACCAGGGCGGCAACAACGCCGGGCACACGATCATCGTGGGCGACACGACGCTGAAGCTGCACCTGGTGCCCAGCGGGGTGATGTACCCGCACGTGACGCCGGTGATCGGCGACGGCGTGGTGATCGATCCCGGTGTCCTGCTGGAGGAACTCGACGCGCTGGTTGCGCAGGGCCTCGACGTGTCCAAGCTCAAGATCAGCGGCAACGCGCACCTGATCATGCCGTACCACCGTGAGCTGGACGCCGTGACCGAGCGGCACCTGGGGCGCCAGAAGCTTGGCACCACCAAGCGCGGCATCGGCCCCGCTTACGCCGACAAGGCGGCGCGCGTCGGCCTGCGCGTGCAGGACCTGTACGACATGAAGATCTTCCGCCAGAAGCTCGACACGGTGCTGCGCGAGAAGAACGCCTTGCTCAGCCGCGTCTACAACCGCCTGGCGATGAAGGCGGGCGACATCGAGACCGAGTATGCGGTCTACGCCGAGCGCCTGCGCCCCTACATCGCCGACACCGGCACGCTGTTGCACGAGGCGCTGGAGCGCGGCGAGACCATCCTGCTGGAGGGCGCGCAGGGCACGCTGCTCGACCTCGACCATGGCACCTATCCGTTCGTGACGTCGTCGAACCCGGTCGCCGGCGGCGCACTGACCGGCGCGGGGCTGGGGCCCAAGCACATCTCGAACGTGATCGGCATCACCAAGGCGTACGTGACGCGCGTCGGGGCCGGGCCGTTCCCCACGGAACTGCACGACGACATCGGCGAGCGCATGACCGAGGTCGGCAAGGAATACGGGACGACCACCGGCCGCCGCCGCAGGGTGGGCTGGTTCGACGCGGTGCTGGCCCGCTACGCCGGGCGCGTGAACGGCCTGACCGAGCACTTCCTGACCAAGCTCGACGTGCTGAGCGAGTTCGACTCGCTGAAGGTCTGCTACGCGTACCGCTACCAGGACGAGGAGTACGAGCACTTCCCGCCGCACCAGTCGATCTTCCACCACGCCGAACCGGTGTACGAGGTGCTGCCGGGCTGGAACGTGGACATCACCAAGGTCACCGACTACGCGGACCTGCCCGACGAGGCGAAGGGGTACGTCGACCGGCTCGAGGAGCTGTGCGGCGTGCCGATCCGCTGGGTGTCGGTCGGGCCGTCCCGCGATCAGACGCTGCAGCGCGTGTCGAAGCTGTAGGTCGATGCGGATCCTGGTCCTGGGCGGCGGGGGCCGCGAGCATGCGCTGTGCTGGACGCTCGCGCGTTCGGGCCACGAGGTGCTGTGCGGCCCGGGCAACGCGGGCATCGCGTCGGTGGCGCGCCTGGTGGAGCTGCAGGTCGACGATCCGGCCGCCGTGGTGGGCGCCGCGTCGGCCGAGGCCGTGGACCTGGTCGTGGTCGGACCGGAGGCGCCGCTGGTCGCCGGGGTGGCCGACGCGCTGACGAAGGTGGGGATCCCGGTGTTCGGCCCGACGGCCGAGGGCGCGCGCATCGAGGGCAGCAAGGCATTCTCGAAGGCGGTCATGGCCGAGGCGGGGGTGGCGACGGCCGGGTACTGGACCGGGACGGACCCGGATGCGACCAAGCGCGCGCTCGACGGCTTTGCGCCGCCGTACGTCGTAAAGGCCGACGGGCTCGCCGCGGGCAAGGGCGTGCGCATCTGTGCCGACCGCGCCGAGGCCGAGGACGCGATCGACGACGCGATGGTGCGCCAGGTGTTCGGCGCGGCCGGGACGACGGTCGTGATCGAGGAGTTCATGACCGGGCCCGAGGTGTCGCTGTTCGGCCTGTGCGACGGGTCGACGGTCGTGCCGCTGGTGCCTGCGCAGGACTTCAAGCGGGCGCTGGACGGCGACGCGGGGCTCAACACCGGCGGCATGGGCGCGTACTCGCCGGTACCCGCCGTGACCCCGGCGATGGTCGAGGAGGCGCGGCGCGCCGTGCTGCAACCCGTGCTCGATGCGCTGAAGGCGCGCGGCATTGATTACGTCGGCGTGCTGTACGCGGGGCTGATGTTGACGCCCGACGGCGTGAAGGTCCTGGAGTTCAACGCGCGCTTCGGCGACCCCGAGACCCAGGTCGTGCTGCCGCGCTTGCGCAGCGACCTCGGTGCGTTGCTGCTCGCGTGTGCGACCGGTCGGCTGGCGGAGTTCGGCCCCCTGGAGTGGGACGAGCGCGCCTGCGTCACGGTGATCATGGCCAGCGGCGGCTACCCGGGGGAGTACGCGACCGGCGTGCCGATCCACGGGCTGGACGAGGCGTCCTCGGTGGAGGACGTGATGGTGTTCCACGCGGGCACGCGTCGCGACGGCGACGCGGTGGTGACGGCCGGTGGAAGGGTGCTGGCCGTGTCGGCGTTCGGCGACGACATCGCCGCCTCGCGCGGCCGCGCCTATGACGCCGTGGGGCGCATCGGATTCGACAGTGCGCACTATCGCCGCGACATCGCCGAACACCCCACCACCTAGCCAAACCCGGGGTGTGTTGGTTTTGACCACCCCAGGTGGTCAAAAGCAACACACCCCGGGTGGTTCGCTGTCGGAGGGCGGATGCGCGATGCTGGGCGCATGATCCCGCGCTACACGCTGCCCGAGATGGGCGCCCTGTGGACCGACGACGCCCGGCTCGCCATGTGGGTCGAGGTCGAGGTGCTCGCCTGCGCCGCCCACGCCGAACTCGGCGTGCTGTCGGCCGACGAGTTGGCCGCCATCCGCCAGGGCACGCCGCCGTCCGCGGCCGAGGTCGCCGAGATCGAGCGCGAGACCAACCACGACGTGATCGCGTTTCTGACCGCGTTCATGCGCACCATCCCCGGCGAGGCGGGCCGCTGGGTGCACTACGGCATGACGTCGTCCGACCTGGTGGACACCGCGCTTGGCGCGACGCTCGCCCGGGCGACCGATCTGGTCCTGAGCAAGGCCGATCAGCTCGTCGCCGTGCTCAAGCGCCGCGCGCTGGAGGAATGGGACACCGTTTGCGTCGGCCGCACCCATGGCGTGCAGGCGGAGCCCACCACGTTCGGCCACAAGCTCGCCCAGTTCGCGTTCGCCGTGGACCGCGGGCGCATCCGGCTGCGAGCCGCTCGCGAGGCCGTCGCCGTCGGCTCCATCAGCGGCGCGGTCGGCACGTACTCGAACATCGACCCGTTCGTCGAGACCTACGTCTGCGAGCGAATGGGATTGACTCCCGAGCCGGTCGCCACCCAGGTCGTGGCGCGCGACCGTCACGCGGAGCTGCTGACCGCGCTCGCGGTGCTCGGCGCGAGCGTCGAGCAGATCGCCGTGGAGATTCGCCACCTCCAGCGCACCGAGGTGCGCGAGGCAGAGGAACCGTTCGGCGCGGGCCAGAAGGGCTCGTCGGCCATGCCGCACAAGCGCAACCCGATCACCTGCGAGCGCATTACCGGCATCGCGCGCCTGCTGCGTGGCAACGCGGTCGCCGCGCTGGAGAACGTGGCGCTATGGCATGAGCGCGACATCTCCCACAGCTCGGTCGAACGCGTGATCCTTCCTGACTCGCTGATTGCGGCGGACTACCAGCTGCACCTGGCGATCAAGGTGGTCGAGGGGCTGCGCTTGTTCCCCGAGCGCATGCGCGAGAACCTGGAGGCCACGGGCGGGCTGGTCTACAGCTCGCAGGTGCTGCTCACCCTCGTCGAGCAGGGCATGGCTCGTGACGACGCGTACAAGATCGTGCAGACCGCGGCGATGCGCACATGGGAGACCGGCCGCCCGTTCCGTGACACCCTCGCCGAGGAGGGCGTGGACGTGCCCGCGACCGCCTTCGATCCGGCCAACTTCCTGCACCGCCACGACGTCGTCCGCGCCCGCATCGAGGCCCTGGACACTTAGCGTTTGCGGGTGGCGTCGCCGCGGGGGTTGCGGTCCTCGCAGGCGTAGCCCGCACCGCACAGCTGCTCGCGCGCCTTCTCCAGCCGCTGCGGCGGCAGCGGTTCGGCCCAGTGGTCCGGCCGGGCCGGCGCCGTGCGCAACGTGAACGCCGACACGTCGAGGTCCGGCCCGACCTCATCCCAGGCCAGTGGCATCGACACGGTGCCCGCCGGATGCGCGCGCGGGCTCCATGCGGCCACCAGCGTCTGCGCCGGTCCCGGCCGTGACCAGTCCATCAGCAGGCGGCCTTCGCGGCGCTCCTTGCGCATCTCGGTGGTGAGTTGGTCGGGGTGGCGGTCCGCCACGGCCTGGCTGATGCCGAGGGTGAGGCCGCGCAGGTACGGATGGTCGTAACGGCGCTCGACCGGCACGTACACGTGCAGGCCGCGCTTGCCGCTGGTCTTCACCATGCTCGCGATGCCGAGCTCGTCGAGCACCTCGCGCAGCCACAGCGCTGCCCGCCACACGGGCGGGTCCTCGCCACCGGGGTCGAGGTCGAATGCCACGAGGTCGGGTTTGTCGGGGTTGTCGACCCGCGAGAACCACGGGTGCAGCTCGACCGCGTTTTGCTGGGCGAGCCAGCGCAGGTCCCGCGGCGTCCGCACCAGCAGGTAGTCCACGTCGCGGTCCGCCGACGGGCTCCACACGCGCTCGGTCGCGATCCAGTCCGGCGTGTGCTTGGGCGCGTTCTTCATGAAGAAGCCGTCCTGCGCCACCCCCCGGGCAAAGACCTTCAGGGTCAGCGGCCGCTCGCGCAGCCAGGGGAGGAGCCGATCCGCTGCCGCCTCGTAGTAGTCGGCCAGGTCGCGCTTGGTGAACCCGGCCTGCGGCCACAGCACCTTGTCGGGCGACGACAGCGCCACCTCGCCCCGCGTCTTCTCCTGGGCTCGTTCTCGTGCCGGCATGGCGCCATCCTGCCCCGCGCGGCCCCTGGGCACCCTGCGATTGATCCGGCGGCCAGCGCGGGACAATGGCGCCATGAGCGCCCTCCTCTCCGGCCGTGTCCGCCGCTGGCTGCTGCTTGCCGTCGGCATCCCCCTCGGCGCCTGGGCGCTCGAGCGCGTCGCGGACGAGATCGAGGAGCGCAAGGGCGACCACCCCGCCGCACGCAACCTCCGCGCCGCCGGCGGCTGGCTCGGCGCCCGCCGCCTGCCGTGATTCGCCCGGCCGCGCGGGGGCGACGTAGCCTGACCGGGTGACGGATCTGGCGGATCTCCCCGGCGTCGCCCGGCTCGGCTCGGGCAAGGTGCGCGACCTGTACGCGGTCGACGACTACCTGCTGCTGGTCGCCTCGGACCGGGTCAGCGCGTTCGACGTCGTGCTGCCCACGCCGATCCCGTCCAAGGGCGAGATCCTCACGCGCATCTCGGCGTTCTGGTTCGCGCGCCTGGCTCACCTCGTGCCCAACCACCTCGTCACCATCGACGTGCGGGCGTTCCCCCCGCCGCTCGACACGCTGGCGGACCGGCTCGCCGGGCGCACCATGCTGTGCCGCCGTGCCGAGATGCTGCCTGTGGAGTGCGTCGCCCGCGGCTACCTGGCGGGATCAGGCTGGAAGGAGTACCAAGCGAGCGGCACGGTCTGCGGCATCCCCCTGCCACCGGGTCTGCGCGAGTCCGACCGGCTGCCCGAGCCGATCTTCACCCCGGCTACCAAGGCGACCATCGGCGATCACGACGAGAACATCGACTTCGCCCGTGCGGCGGCGATTGTCGGCCAGGACACCGCCGAGCGCGTGCGCGACCTGACCCTCGCGCTGTACCGCGAGGCGCACGACCACGCGTCCCAGCGCGGCATCATCCTGGCGGACACGAAGTTCGAGTTCGGCTGGATCGACGGCGAGCTGACGCTGTGCGACGAGGCGCTGACGCCCGACAGCTCGCGCTACTGGCCGGCCGACGCGTACGAGCCCGGACGCGGGCAGGACAGTTACGACAAGCAGATCGTGCGGGACTGGCTCGAGGCCAGCGGATGGGACAAGACCCCGCCCGGCCCGGATCTGCCTCCCGACGTGGTGGCGCGCACACGGGCGCGCTACATCGAGGTCTACGAGCGGCTCACCGACGAGCCGTTCCCCGGCGAGGCGTGAGGCGACATGCCCAAGGTGCACATCGACGTGATGCTCAAGGACGAGATCCTGGACCCCCAGGGCCAGGCCGTGGAGCGCAGCCTGCCCACCCTCGGCTTCGAGGGCGTGGCAGGCGTGCGGATCGGCAAGCACATCGTCCTGGACGTGCCGTCCGTGGACGGCATCGAGGACCGCATCGAGGAGCTGTGCGGCAAGCTCCTCGCCAACCCGGTGATCGAACGCTGGAGCTGGCGGGTGGAGCAGGAGTGAGCGAGGGGGCGGAGAGCCGCGAGCATCCGCGCGACCCCTGGCGCCGCACGCGTGTCGGCGAGCAGGGCGACCCGCTGCTGCCGCGCTGGTTCGCGATCCTTGCGGTGGTGGCCGTACCGCTCGGCCTGGCCGTTTCGGTCATCGCGTTCTTCGGCTTCGGGCGGGGGGAGATCCTCCTTGCCGAACGCCGCCCTCCCGGGGGTGGCGGGCTGACCACCGACGTCGGCACGTTGCAGGCGGGCGAGGCCGAGCCTGTGGTGCTGGACGGCGCGTGTCCGGTCGTGGACGGTGTCCGCATCGCCGGGGAGCCGGGCGATCTGCGCGTGCTGCGCGAGGGATTCGCCGGGCTGTGCCGCCGTGCGCTTGCGAGCGAGGTGGTCGCACCGCTGCGTGCCCTGGGCGACCGCGGCGCGGTCGTGCGCTTCGCGGTATTCGCACGCACGGGTGTGGACGCCACATCCCGGCGCGGGAAGGGGCCGACGATCTACCTGAACGCCAAGTACTCGCGCACGGAACCGCAGTGGCTCGCACCGCTGGTGGCCTACGAGGCCGCCATGCTGGCGGGCGACCCGGCCGCCGCGGACACGGTTTTGCACGCCCGGCGGGCGGAGCGCACGGTCTGCCGTACCCTTGGCCTGCAGACGCGGACCCCCGGCTGCCGGGACGCCGCGGCTCTGCTGGCCCTCCCGGATCCGGCGGCCGCCCTGAGGGCCGCGGGCTATCGCTGAGAAGGACGTCATGCGCGTCGGTGTCGTGCAGTTCCCTGGTTCCTGCGACGAGCGGGATGCCGCGTTCGCGCTCACCGTGGTCGGGGCCGAGCCGGTGCTGCTGTGGCACGGCGAGGCGGACCTCGCCGGTGTCGAAGCGGTCGTTGTGCCCGGCGGCTTCAGCTACGGCGACTACCTGCGCGCGGGGGCACTCGCGCGGTTCTCCCCGGTGATGGGTGCGGTCGCGGACTTCGCCGCGCAGGGTGGCCCGGTGCTGGGCATCTGCAACGGCTTCCAGGTGCTGTGCGAGGCGGGTCTGCTGCCGGGTGCGCTGACGCGCAACGAGAATCTGCGGTTCATCCACCGCAGCCAGCCGCTGCGCGTCGAGGCGGACTGCGCCTGGACGCGCGGGGTCGTGCCGGGGACCGTGCTCACCATCCCGATCAAGCACGGCGAGGGGCGTTACGTGCACGACGACCCCGCGGAGCTCGCCGCGAACGGCCAGGTACTGGTGCGTTACTGCCACCCCGACGGCACAGTCGACGCGGCGGCCAACCCCAACGGCAGCCTCGACAACATCGCGGGGGTGACCAACCTTGCGGGCAACGTCGCAGGGCTGATGCCGCACCCCGAGCACGCGGTCGACGCCTTCCTTGGCTCGACCGACGGCCGCGCGATCGTCGGCAGCGTCTTGCAGGCGGTGGCGGCGCGATGAGCGGTCTGGGCATCCCCAAGCCGGCGCCGCACGCGCCCCAGCTCGCCAAGGAACTCGGCCTCACCGAGGACGAGTACGGCCGCGTCGTCGAGATCCTCGGCCGCGAGCCCAGCGTCGCCGAGCTCGGCACGTTCAGCGTCATGTGGTCGGAGCACTGCTCCTACAAGTCCTCGAAGATCTACTTGCGGACCCTGCCGACCACCGGCGAGCGCATCCTGGTCGGCCCCGGCGAGAACGCGGGCGTCGTGGACGTCGGCAACGGCCAGGCCGTGACGTTCAAGATCGAGAGCCACAACCACCCCAGTTTCGTCGAGCCGTTCCAGGGCGCGACCACCGGGGTCGGCGGCATCATTCGCGACATCCTCACGATGGGCGCGCGGCCCATCGCGATCATGGACCCGCTGCGCTTCGGCGACCCGGCGCTCGACAAGACCCGCTGGGTCGTCGACGGCGTCGTGCAGGGCATCGGCCACTACGGCAACTGCCTCGGGGTGGCCACGGTCGGCGGGGAGACCGTGTTCGACCCGTCCTACAACGGCAACCCGCTGGTCAACGCGCTGTGCGTCGGTGTCATGCGCTCGGACCGCATCCAGCTCGCGGTGGCGGAGCGCCCCGGCGACATCGCCGTGCTGATCGGCCAGCGCACCGGCCGCGACGGCATCGGGGGCGCGTCCGTGCTGGCCTCCGCCGAGTTCGGCGAGGACGGGGTCGACGAGGCAAAGCGGCCGAACGTGCAGGTCGGCGACCCGTTTGCCGGCAAGCTGCTGATCGAGAGCTGCCTGCAGCTGTACGCCGAGGACCTCCTCAGCGGCATCCAGGACATGGGCGCCGCGGGCATCGCCTGCTCGACGTCCGAGATGGCGTCGAAAGCGGGCCTGGGGATGCTCGTCGACCTCGACAAGGTGCCGCTGCGCGAGCCGTCGATGGAGGCCTGGGAGATCCTGTGCTCGGAGTCCCAGGAGCGCATGCTCGCCCTGGTCTCCCCGGACAAGCTCGACCGGGTGCTCGCGGTGTGCGCGCGCTGGGGCATCGACGCCACGCCGATCGGCGAGGTCATCGAGGGAGACCGACTGATCTTCACCCACCATGGCGAGGTGGTGCACGACGCGCCCGCCAAGGCGCTCGCCGACGAGGGTCCGACCTACCACCGGCCGGTTGAGGATTGGGTGCACCCGCACGCGCATGAGGACGTGGACGCCATGGCGGCCCCGGCCGACCTCGGCGAGGCGATCCGCACGGTGCTCGCCTCGCCGAACATCGGCAGCGCGCGCTTCGTCTATGAGCAGTACGACTCCATCGTGCAGCACGGCACCGCCCAGGGCCCCGGGGCGGACGCCGCGGTGCTGCGCCTGCCCGCGATGGACGCCGAGGATGAGGAGTACCCGCGCGGTATCGCACTGGCGACGGACGGCAACGGTCGCTGGTGCGCGCTCGACCCCGAGGAGGGGGCAAAGCTCGTCGTGGCCGAAGCGGCGCGCAACGTGGCCTGCACCGGCGCGGTCCCCGTGGCAGCGACCAACTGCCTGAACTTCGGTAGCCCCGAGCGCGCGGAGGTCATGGGACAGTTCCGCGACACGGTCAAGGGCCTGGGCGAGGCGTGCCTGGCGCTGGGCGTGCCGATCACGGGTGGCAACGTCAGCTTCTACAACCAGACCGGCGAGGCGGCGATCCACCCCACGCCGGTCATCGGTGTGCTCGGCGTGTTCGAGCAGGTCGTGACCCACGTGCCGAACGCCTTCCGCGAGGCGGGCGACGTGCTGTTCCTGGTGGGCGCGCCGACGCGACCGGGCCTGGGCGGGTCGGAATACCTGTGGCGTGTGCATGACCGCATCGCGGGGCGCCCGCCGCGCATCGACCTCGAGGAGGAGCGGCGGCTGCACGGTCTGCTGTGGGCGGCCGCCGAGGCGCAGTGGCTGCGCAGCGCCCACGACGTGTCCACCGGTGGGATGGTCGTTTCGCTGGTCGAGAGCTGCCTGCCCTACGGGCTGGGCGCCCGGGTCGTTCCCGAGCAGGGCGTGAACCCGGTGCAGTTCCTGTTCAGCGAATCGCCCTCTCGCGTCGTGGTCAGCCTGCGCGCACCCGACGCCGAGCAGTTCGTGCGGCTGTGCGAGGCGCGCGGCGTGTGGGCGCAGAAGCTCGGCATGGTGATCGAGGAACCGGTCCTGCAGTTCCAGGACCTGCTCGACGTGGACCTTACTGAGGCCCGCCGCATCCTCGACGCCGCACTGCCGGCCGCCCTCGGCCTCGACGCCTGAGCGGGCTGTGGACAGTCTCGGACGAGTGGGGGCGAAGCTGGGTACGGTGCCGTCATGGGCGACCGACTCTCCTCGCTGCCGTTCGTGCTGGGACTGATTCAGGCGGAACGCGACAAGCTGCAATCCCATTTCGAGTCTTTGGATCAAAGAGCTGGCCTGGTTCTCGCGGCCGCCGGAGTGATGGGGGCTCTGTCTGCTGCCGCACTGTTGTCCGCAGTCTCCCGATGGACATGAGCGTGCTTCCAGGAGGATGGTCATGAGCGACGAGCCGAGGCGCACGGATCCACTCGCTCCGCCGGCAAATGTGCCTCCTCCGCCGCCTCTGCGACCAAATCCGAATCTCATCGCCTACATGGAGGGCGGACGTTGGCCGCATGACCGCCGTGTCGGATGGATCAGGCGGTTGGTGCGAGCTGGTTCTCGATTTCCTTGAGCACGCTCTTGCGCTTCTTGTTCGCCTGCTCGTGCTCGTAGAGGCCTCGCAGCTCGTCCGTCGACAGGTCGCGGATCGCGCGGATCAGCTGGGCCGCGGGCTTGTCGGCGAGTTCGGCGGCATGCGTCTCATAGGTCCGTGCATGCGTGTCGACCATCGCCACGGGGTCGGTGGGCGGGGAAGACACCCGACCGGGCTGCAACCGCTCCGCGGCGGGCGGGTGCAGTCGCGTTTCCGCGACGTGCAGCGGACCGGGTCCTTCGTCGCCTCGGGGCCGTCCGCCGTCCGATGGGGCTGCCTGGCCGATGCGCTGCGCCGCGAGCTTCGCGGCCAGCGCGCCCAGTTCCATGCTCTTCGCGGCCAATCCGAGCGCGACCGCGGCCGCCTTGCGCGGAGTCACGGCGAATGCAGGCATCAGTGCGCGCCCTCCGCCGGCGTTCCCGCGCGCCGCTCGTCCAGGACCTCGTGCAGCTTTGCGCGCAGGTCCTCCTTGCGGGATTCGTGCTCGGCGATCTGCTCGGGGGTGCCCTCGCGCTCGAGCCGCTCGTCCTGTGCCTCGGCTTTCGCGATCGCGTCGCGCAGCTGGGATTCGTCCAGGCGCTCGTAGCGGTGGGAATCGAGGGACTCTGATTGGCTCATCGCTGGCTCCTTGGGCTCGCTCGTGGCGACCCGCTCGACGCGGGGGTGATCCACCTACCCGCGGGAGCCAGGGGAGTAACGGGGCCGGCGACCGTCAGGGACGCGGGCCGAACGCGGGCGGGCGGGGCGGCTCGGTCCGCAGCAGCTCGTACGCCCCGCGGACCCACTCGCACAGCAGCGGACGGGTATCGGCGGGGTCGACGATGTCCTCGACCAGGAACGCCTCCGCGGTCCGGAACGGGGAGCGCACCGCCTTGAGGCGCTCCAAGATCTGTGCCTTCAGCTCTTCGGGGTTTTCCGCGTCGCCGAGCGTGCGCTTGAACGCGACCTCGAGCCCGCCCTCGATCGGCAGGCTGCCCCAGTCCCCGCTCGGCCAGGCGACGCGGAAGCCGTGCCGCGCGGCGTTGCGGTGGGCGGTGCCCGCGACACCGAACACTCGGCGGATCAGCACCGACGCCCACGGCACGCTCGCCTGGTAGATCGCCGCCAGCGCGCGGGACCCTTTGCGGATCGTCCCTGCCTGCTCGGACTGGGTGCCGATCACGAAGCCCGGCTGGTCGACCAGGTGCACGACCGGCAGGTGGAACGTCTCGGCCAGCTCGATGAAGCGGATCAGCTTCTCTGAACCCAGCGCCGACAGGCCGCCGCCGTAGACCATCGGGTCGTGCGCGACGACGCCGACGGCATGGCCGTCCATCCGTGCGAGCGCGCACACCACCGCCACCCCGGCCTCGCGCCCGATCTCGAACACGCTGCCCTCGTCGAGCACGGCGTTCAGCAGGGTGCGCACGTCGTAGGGGCGGCGGCGCTCGCGCGGGACGAGGTCGCGCAGCGACTCTTCGCGACGGTCCCACGGGTCCTCGGACGCGACGGGCTGTGGCAGGCCCCAGGCGCTGGACGGCAGGTAGGACAGGAAGCGGCGGATCTGTGCCAGCGCGTCGGCCTCGGTTTCGGCGACGTTGTCCACTGCTCCCGAGCGCGTCGACACGCGCCAGCCGCCGAGCTGCTCCTTGTCGACCTGTTCGCCCATGCCCGCCTCGACCACCGCGGGCCCGGCGACGAACACCTGCGCGAGGTCGCGCACCATCACCGAGAAGTGCGACGAGACCAGGCGGGCGGCGCCGAGCCCGGCCACCGGGCCGAGTGCCGCGGCCACGACGGGCACGGCGGCGAGGTTGGCGACCACATGCTCCCAGCCGGGGTTCCACGGCACATAGGTGCGGCCGAAGTCCTCCAGGGACTTCACGCTGCCGCCGCCGCCGGTGCCGTCGATCAGGCGCACCAGCGGGATGCGCTCGTGGTGTGCCATGCGCTCCAGTGCAACCTGCTTGTCCATGATCCCGGCGTCGGCCGCCCCGCCACGCACGGTGAAATCGTCGCCCGCGACGACGACGCGGCGATCGTCGATCCGGCCCTGGCCGCCCACGAGGTTTGCGGGGGTGAACTCGGCCAGCGTGCCGTCCTCGGCATATACGGCGCTGCCGGCGAGGCCGCCGACCTCGCGGAACGAGCCCGGGTCCAGCAGGGCCTCGATGCGCTCCCGGACGGTCAGCCGGCCGTTGGCGTGCTGGCGGGCCACGCGCTCGTCGCCGCCCATGCGCGCGGCGAGCTCGCGCCGCCGCGCCAGCTCCTGCAGTTCTGGGTTCCAGGTCGACACGCCCGCTCCATCGCGTCCTGTCGGGGTCGGTCGGCGGATGCTAGCGGGGATACACTCGCCTGGACCTTCCCCACCGGCTCCTGCACTGGGGTGCGCGCACATGCAGCAACTGCCGCTTGTCGATCCGCCTGACGTCGCTGCACCCGCGGACACCTGGAAGAGCGGCGCCAAGGAAGAGTGCGGGGTCATCGGCATCTACGCCCGCGACGAAGATGTCGCAAAGCTTTGCTACTACGGCCTGTACGCGCTGCAGCACCGCGGTCAGGAGGCGGCGGGCATCGCGGTCAGCGACGGCCGCAACATCCTGGTCACCAAAGAGATGGGCCTGGTCAACCAGGTTTTCAGCGAGGCGCGGCTGGCCGGACTCGAAGGCCACATCGGCATCGGCCACGTGCGCTACTCGACCACTGGCTCCTCGACCTGGGACGGGGCGCAGCCGACGTTCAAGGTCACGCCGACCGGCACGGGCATCGCCGTCGGGCACAACGGCAACCTGGTCAACACCGCCGACCTGGCACGGCTGCTCGGCGCCGACGGCGACAAGTGCAAGACCGACAGCGACATCTTGGCGACCTTGCTGGCGCGCGACGCGGACGTGTCGTTGGAAGAGTCGATCCTCACCACCTGCCGCCAGCTCCGCGGCGCGTTCTCGCTGGTGATCATGGACGAGACCACCGTCTACGGCGTCCGCGACCCGCATGGCGTGCGCCCGCTGGTGATCGGCCGCCTGCCGCGCGGCGGCTTCGTGATCGCGAGCGAGACCGCGGCCCTGGACATCACCGGCGCCCACTACGTGCGTGACGTCGAGCCGGGCGAGATCGTCGCGGTCGACGAGCACGGCCTGCGCAGCACCCGCTTCGCCGAGGCGACCCCGGCCTTCTGCATCTTCGAGTACGTCTACCTCGCGCGCCCGGACCACCGCTTCGCCGAGACGTCGGTGTACGCGGCACGCCACCGCATGGGCACGCTGCTCGCCGCCGAGGCGCCGGTCGAGGCCGACCTGGTGATCCCGGTGCCGGACAGCGGCACCGCGGCCGCCGCCGGCTACAGCGAGGCGAGCGGCATCCCCTACGCCGAGGGCCTGGTCAAGAACCGCTATGTCGGCCGCACGTTCATTCAGCCGAGCCAGTCGCTGCGCCAGCTCGGCATCCGCCTGAAGCTGAACCCGCTGCGCGACATCCTCGAGGGCAAGCGCCTGGTGGTCGTGGACGACTCGATCGTGCGCGGCAACACATCACGCCAGCTCGTAAGCATGCTGCGCGAGTCGGGCGCGGCCGAGGTGCACCTGCGCATCACCGCCCCACCGGTGCGCAACCCGTGCTTCTACGGCATCGACATGGCTACGCGCGCCGAGCTCGTCGCCAGTGACCTGTCGATTGATGAGATCCGCGACTTCGTCGGTTCGGACTCGCTCGCGTACCTGTCGCTGGACGGGCTGGTCGCCTCGACCCGCAAAGAGAAGTCCGCGTTCTGCCGGGCCTGCTTCGACGGCGAGTATCCCATCGCCGTGCCGGGTGAGCAGATGGAGGGCGGCAAGGACGTGCTCGCGCGGCTGCAGGCGCCGCGGTGAGCGACGGCCTCACCTACGAGGCGGCGGGCGTCTCGCTGGCGGCGGCCGACGAGTCCGTCGAACGCCTGAAGTCCCATGTCGCGCGCACGCAGCGCCCGGGCGTGCTCGGCGGCATTGGCGGCTTCGGCAGCCTGTTCGAACTCGACCTGACCCGCTGGAAGCGTCCCGTGCTCGTCAGCGGCACCGACGGCGTGGGTACGAAGATCGAACTCGCACGGCAGCTTGATCGCCACGACACCGTTGGCATCGATCTGGTCGCCATGGTGGTGGACGACATCGTCGTGACCGGCGCGGAGCCGCTGTTCTTCCTGGACTACGTCGCGGTCGGCAAGCTCGATCCCGCGCATCTGGAGCAGGTCGTTGCCGGCATCGCCGAGGGCTGCGTGCAGGCCGGCTGCGCCCTGGTCGGCGGCGAGACGGCCGAGCACCCCGGCGTCATGCCTGCCGACCAGTACGACCTGGCCGGCTTCGGCGTCGGCGTGGTCGAGCGCGACCGCATGCTCGGTCCGGACCGGGTCCGTCCCGGCGACCAGATCGTGGCGATGGCCTCCAGCGGCCCGCACAGCAACGGCTACTCGCTGATTCGCAAGATCGTCGAGGGCGTGGACCTGCACGCCGAGCACGGCTTGGGCATGCCGCTGGGCGAGGCGCTGCTGCGCCCCACGAGCATCTACACCCAGGACGCCCTGGCGTTGGCCGCCACGGGCAACGTCCACGCCATGTGCCACGTCACCGGTGGCGGCATCCCCGGCAACCTCCCCCGCGTGCTCCCCGACCACCTCGGCGCCACCGTCAACACCACCACCTTCGAAATCCCCGCCATCTTCACGTTTCTCAAAGAGCGCGGAAACGTTCCCGACGACGAATGCTGGCGCGTCTGGAACATGGGGGCCGGGATGCTGGCGGTGGTTCCCGACGGCCCCGCCGCCGTCCAACTCCTCACATCGCGCGGCCTCGACGCCTGGCTCTGCGGCCAAGTCACCGAGCAGCCAGGCATCCGCCTGACGTAGGTCGCGGCGCAGACTCGGCGCTCGTGTGACGGCATCGCAGCAAGCGGCAGGGCGCCTGCTCGCAGCGAAGCCGACTTGGGGTGTCGAGCGCCCTGCGCGAGACGGGGCCCCCACCGGAGGCGGAGCGCGAGTCAGGCGCCCCCAGCCGCGGTCAGCGACCGATCACGCCGAGTGGCTACTCGAGGACTCCTGCTCGGCGATCTGGCGGTGCACTTCCTGCATGTCGAGCGCCTTCGCCTGCGTGATGAGGTCGTTCAGGGCGGCCTCGGGCAGCGCGCCGGGCTGGGAGTACAGCAGCACGCGATCGCGGAACAGCATGAGCGTCGGGATCGACATGATCTGGAACGCGCCGGCCAGCTCCTGCTGCGCCTCGGTGTCCACCTTGCCGAACACGGCGTCGGGGTGCTGCTCGGACGCGCGCTCGAAGACGGGGCCGAAGCTGCGGCACGGACCGCACCATTCGGCCCAGAAGTCGACGAGCACCAGACCGTCGGCGTCCAGCACGGTCTGCTGGAAGTTCTCGGCGGTCAGTTCGACGGTGGCCATGCGGGGTTCTCCTTGCTGGGTGCGTAGTCCGACTGCCTCGTCAACGCTCGTGTGACACCTGTTGTTCCCCTGTCACATCCGCGCCGCCGCGATGCGCGCCTCGGCCATGCGCTCGGCGGCCTCGGCCGTACTGATGCCGTCGGCCTCGGCACGCGCGAAGATCTCGCGCAGCAGGTCGGCGATGTGCTCGGTCCGTGCTCGTGCCCGTGCTTCGTCGTAGCCGCCGGGCTGCAACTCGTCGCTGATCTGGATGACGCCGCCCGCGTTGATCACGAAATCGGGGGCATAGAGGATGCCGCGCTCGCGCAGCAGGTCGCCGTGGCGGTCCTCGGCGAGCTGGTTGTTGGCGCCGCCCGCCACGATCGCGCAGCGCAGCCCGCGGATGGCCTCGTCGTCGATGACCCCGCCGAGCGCATTGGGACTGAACACGTCGCATTCGACGCGGCCGACCAGTTCGACCGGCACGACCTCGGCGCCGAGTTCGCTCGCGAGCGCCGCCACGGCGGCCTGATCCACATCCGCCAGGGTCAGGCGCGCGCCGTCCGCGGCGAGGTGTCCGGCGACACGACGGCCGACCTTGCCGATGCCCTGGATCGCGACGTGGCGCCCACGCGGGGATCCGTCGCCAAAGACGTGGGCCAGGCAGGCCTTGATGCCTGCGTAGACCCCCCACGCGGTCAGGATCCCCGAGTCGCCCGAGCCGCCGTCGGCCGGCTCCATGCCGGTCACGAAGGACGTCTGGCGCCGGACTACGCTCATGTCGGCCGGCTTCGTCCCGACGTCGCAGGCCGTGATGTAGCGCCCGGCGAGTCCGGCGATGACCCGGCCGTACGCGGTGAACAGCGCATCGGAGCGCAGCGCCGCCGGATCGCCGATGATCACGGCTTTGCCACCGCCATGGTCGAGTCCCGCGCAGGCGTTCTTGTAGGTCATCGCCCGCGACAGGCGCAGTACGTCGGTCAGCGCGGCCGCCTCGGAGGGATAGGCGCGGAAGCGGGTGCCGCCGAGGGCGGGGCCGAGCACGGTGGAATGGATCGCCACGATGCAGCGCAGGCCCGTCGCGTCGTCAGTGGCGAAGACGACCTGCTCGTGGCCGTGGAACTGGGTGAACACCGACATGTCCATGTGCCGCCATCTTCGCAGGAACCGGACCGCGATCCGGCCGTGGTGATGCCCCGGCCGCGTGCCTGGGGGGCGTGCGGTCGGCGCACGGGCGTCAAAATAACTTGGATTGGGGTATTTCCTTCCCCCCCTTGGTGGCCCTACGCTTTGTCCTAGTTGGGTGGACGGCGTAGTACGGCTTGGATTGACCGCTTGAGCGGTCAGGCGGGAACAAGCGGAGGTAACCCCACGTGAAGGCAGTGACCAGTGTCGACGAAGAGCTGTTGACCCCCTCGGAGGTCGCAAAGCTGTTCCGGGTCGATCCCAAGACGGTGACGCGCTGGGCGAAGTCCGGCAAGCTCTCCTCCATTCGGACGCTCGGCGGGCATCGCCGCTACCGGGCGTCGGAGGTCCGTGCGCTGCTGGACGGTCAGCAGCTCGCCTAACTCCTTTTCACAGTCGGACCAGAAGCGCCCGCGCTCCGCGGGCGCTTCTGCATGCCCCGCCCTCAGGCCGGGCTGCTTGCGCGGCCGAGCACGTGAGGCAAGACCGGCAGCGGTGGCCCTTTCGGCGGGAAGCGGAAGCGCTCGATCGCGCTGATGGCGAAGCCTGCGCGTTCGATCGCTGCGGGTGTGTCGCGGTTGGTGTGGCAGTTGCCGCCGACCACCTTCCACAGCGGCCGCATCACGTCCTGGTAGCGCGCGAAGCGCGGGTCCTGGGCGCGCACGTGCTCGTAGAAGCGCAGTTCACCTCCCGGGCGCAGCACGCGCCGCAGCTCGGCGAGCGCGGCGTCCTGGTCGCGCACCGAGCACAGCACGAGGCAGGTGACCGCGGCGTCGACGTCTGCGTCACCGAGCGGCAGGGACTCGGCGGTGCCGTCGATCACGGTGATCGGCACGGGGGCCGTGCGCGCGGCCTCGATCGCCTGCGCGCGCAGCGCGGGTTCCGGTTCGACCGCGATCACCTCGGTCACCGTGGCGGGATAGTGCGGGAAGTTGAGGCCGTGGCCCGCGCCGACCTCGAGCACACGGCCGTGCAGCCCGCTGAGCAGTTCGATGCGGTGTGGCTGGGCCAGTGGCTCCACACTCGCGGCGATGCGTGGGTAGATCCACGCGAAGAACGGATGACGCACGTCCGAGGGCATTCTGGCGCTCCTGTCGTCGGGCTCCCACAGTGTCGCAAGCGGCGGTGGTCCCGGGGGGGATTGTCCGCGCCAATTTCGGGAATGGGGTGTCCGCACACCATCGGGCGAGCGACGTACAGGGACCCCATGTCTTCACCGGCACGCGGTTGGGCGTTCCTGACCAACCACGCGTATGTCCTGCTGTGCGTCGCGGCGGATCCCGACATCCGCGTGCGCAATCTGGCGGAGCGCGTGGGGATCACCGAGCGCGCGGCGCAGCGCATCCTGTCCGAGCTCGTGGCCGAGGGTTATCTGGACAAGGAGCGCGTCGGGCGGCGCAACACCTACACCGTCTACGGCGACCGTCCGCTGCGGCATCCGTTGCAGGGCGACCGGACCGTGGGGGAGCTGCTGCGGCTGCTGTCGCGCTGAACGTCAGCGCATGCGCCGCGACACGCGCGGCATGGGGCCCTTGGGGATCGGGATGTTCCGCTCGCCGAGTGCGGACATCTTGCGCTCGAGCCCGCCGATCTCGCGCGGCTTGACCGTGCGGGGCAGGCGCATCAGATGCATCCGCAGCGCGGTGAGCGACACCTGCCCGCCGCCGGTCCCGACGCTGACCTCGTGGACGGGCGTCTCGCCCGCGACGCGCGCCACGCGCCGCTTTTCCTGTGCCAGCAGCTGCGCCACCCGCGCGGGCGCCCCCTCGCCGATCAGCACGACCCCTGGCCGGCCCACGACACGGTGCACGACGTCCTGCTTGGCCGAGAAGGCGACGGCGGGCGTGATGCGCCAGATGCCGCGCATCGACTGCACGACCGCGGCGGCGGCGCCGGGCTGCCCCTCGATCGCCGCGAGCTGCACCGTGGACGCCCGACGCCCGAAGACCGCGAGTGCGGCGAGCACCGCGGCGAAGATCCCGGCCACCGCGCCGATCACCGGGTAGCCCAGCAGCAGCAGGGTGGTGAAGGGCGCCGCGAACCCCACCACCAGCACGCCCAGGGTGACCGGGACAAGCTTGGGGTCCAGCGCGCGCGACTGCGACCACACCATGCGGAGCTGTGCCAACGTGCCGGGGGTGCCCGGTGCTTTTCGCGCCATGGCTACAGGCTAGCGGGCGGCGCAAGCCCGCCGGTCACGCGGCCACCTGGACTGCGTCGCGCAGCTGTTCCAGCGCCTGCTGCTCGATCTTGCGCACGGTCTCGCGCGACACGCCGATGTCCTTGCCGACCTCTTGCAGGGTCGCCGGCTCGAACCCGTCGAGCCCGTAGCGGCGCTGGAGCACGTACCACGAGCGCTTCGGCAGGTGCGTGGCGGCGGTCTCGAACACGCCTTGGACGAACAGGCGCTCGATGACCTCGTCCGCCGGCGCGTCCGAAGAGCGGGCCACGAGCGCGCCCAGGTCGGCGGCGCCGTGCTCGTCGCTCACGGGCTTGTCGAGCGAGGCCACCGCGAAGTCGGCGTCGAGCGCCGCGCGGACCTGGTCCTCGGTCAGGCGGGTCGCCTCGGCAAGCTCGTCCAGGCAGGGCGGGCGGTCGAGCTCCGCGCTGAGACGGGCCTCCGCTGCGCGCACCTTCATGAGGTTCGCGTGCACGCCCATCGGCAGGCGGATTGTCCGCTCCTTGCCGGCCATGCCGCGCTGAAGCGCCTGGCGGATCCACCAGGTGGCGTAGGTCGAGAACTTCAGGCCCCGGCGCCAGTCGAACTTCTCCACGGCGCGGATGAGGCCGAGGTTGCCCTCCTGGATCAGTTCGTCGAGCCCGAGACTGCTGCGGCGAGACACCTTGGCGGCCTCGCTGACCACCAGGCGCAGGTTGGCCGACACGAAGTGATCGAACGCCTGCCGACCGGCTTCCGCTCGCTGTTCCAGGCGCGCGCGCTCCTCGGCGCTCAGGGCGCTGTCGCGGGCGCGGGGGCGCAGGTCGTGTTCGGCCGCGCGGCCGTCCTCCATCCGCTGGGCCAGCGCCTGTTCCTCGGCGAACGTCAGCAGCCGGACGGTGCCCAGCTCCTTGAAGTAGAGGTCGAGAAGGTCCTCGGGAACGCTCATCACTGGTGACCGTCACCGTTGGAGGCGCGGGTTAACCGGCTTGGACCAGGATTAGCGGTCTCACCCGGCGCGGAATATTTCGGTGCGGACCGAAACACTCGCGGGGTCGGCGCGTCTTCTGTGTGCACCCACTCATCGGTTCGGCGTTCGCGCCGGACCCGGGCGATGAGAGGGAGAGGCCCTCGCTGGGACGCGCGAGCGTCCCAGCGAGGGCCAGGGTGATCGGCCTCATGGCTCGGGAAAACCACTGCCCGTCAGGGCGTCGGCCGATCGATGCGTCCCGTCGTGGGTCGGGGCGCACAGGGGGACCGGTGCGGGGGTGCCCGGTCCCCGTTCTTGCGGTCTAGGGACCCTCCTCCGGCGGGATGCACACCCTCTCCCCGTTTATCCACTGGCAGATCTGGTGGTGGGCAGCAGCAGGTGCGGCGAGGCTCAGGGTGAGTGCGATCACTGTCGTCCACATGGTCAGGATTCGTGCGGTGCGCTTCATGGACGTCCCCGTTTCTGTCGTGGTTAGGGCCTAAGTCGTTCGGCCATACCACGGAAGTGTTCGGCGTCCTCTTCGGGATCACCTGCTATACCGGCGGGGCCGGCTTCGAGGTAGATCGGGTCGTCTCGATGTTCCTGGCGGTAGCGCTCGTTGCCTTCGTAGTCGTGGCGGTACGCCTCGGCGATCTCGGGCACCAGGACATAGGTGGGGACGGATTCCGGCAGGGGATCGGCGGGGGCGGGCCGGGATGCCCCGGTCGTTCGACTCGCCCGTGCTTGCGCGGGCGCGGGCGCGGGCGGGGCGCCGACGTCCTCGACATTTGGCGCGGCGCTCCAGTTCAGGAGGTTCGTTCGCTGCGCGGTTCTCGCCCCGTCGGTGAGCGTGTGCATGCCTCCGCCCATGGTAGTGCCCGCCAATGCAAGAACCGCCCCGGCCAGGGGGGCGCCATAGGTGGCCGGTTCCGGCAGCCAGGTGACCCACAGCGCGAGGCGGTCGCGGCCGCGGCGGGCGAGCAGGAGCAGCGCCGGCAGGTGCAGGAACGCGGCGATGTGGCCCTCGCTCACCAGTTCGAACTCGCGGCGCAGCGCGCTGCGGGCGCGGTGCAGCAGCGGGGGGATCGCCGTGGACGGCAGATCGAGCCGCGCCGCGATCTCTTCGTAGCTCAGTCCTTCGAAGTCGCGCAGCCGCAGGATCTCGCGGTGACGTTCGCGCAGGCGCTCGAGCGCGGTGTGAAGATCATGGCGGTCCTGCCGCATCACGACGATGTCGTCGGTGGCAGACGTGACGCCGGTGTCGACAGTGGCCTCAAGACTGACCCGCCCGTGGTGGCGGACATGGTCGATGATCAGGCGGTGCGCGATCACCGACAGCCAAGGATAGAACCGGCGCTCCCCGGCCAGGCCGTCCAGCGCGACGTAGGCGCGCACGAACGCTTCTTGGGCGATCTCCTCGGCCAGGTGAGGATCGCGCAGATGGCGGCGGCAGTAGCGGACGAGCCGCGCGAAGTGGAGCCGGTACAACTCGGCGAAGGCCGCCTCGTCTCCGGACTGGTGGCGTTCCACCAACCCCTTGTCACGCGCATTCTCGTGTGGCGCCACGAGTGCCGTCATGTCCCCGCCTCTGCTGTCCCTCGTGAGAGACACTGTACGCGTTCGAAATACCCGCAGTAAAGGGTCCGTTCGAACTGCGCGTGGAGGGATGCGCTGGACGCGCCGGGAAAAGGAAGTGGCCGCCCAGGTCCTCGCCCCCCGAGAACTTCTGATGTTGCACGTGGACCTGGGCGGCCCCCCGCACTAGTTGGACGCGCCACACCGGATTTTCTTTCGGTTCGCCCTAGGGAATTTTCCACCCACAACGGACAGCGCCCCGCGCGAGGGCGGGGCGCTGGTGGTGGTCAGGGGCGGGGTTGAACCGCCGACCTCACGATTTTCAGTCGCGCGCTCTGCCAACTGAGCTACCTGACCGTGGGGCACATGCAACGGCCGGCACACGTCCCCGTGCTTCCGAGGGGTCTGCCGGCCGGTTCGCGGAGCTGACGGGATTTGAACCCGCGACCTTCACCTTGACAGGGTGACGAGCACTCCTAACTGCTCCACAGCTCCAGACAACGCACCTCGGTCCCGCCTGCGCGTGGGCCGTGCAGGTCTCGAACCCGCTCCGCCGGATTAAAAGTCCGGAGCTCTACCAGTTGAGCTAACGGCCCGTCAGGCAGCGTACTCGGACAGCCGGCGAGGTGCTGCGCGAGTGTAGCGGCCACCGGACCGCCGTGCTAACCGACCTCGGCGGGCGCTTCGTGCGCCGCCGGTGGGCCCCCGGCGTCGTCGAGTTCGTCGTGTTCGGGTGCGCCGGCAAGGCCATGCGGATCGACCTTGTAGCCGACGCCGCGCACCGTGCCGATGAGGTGCTCGTACTCGGCGCCCAGCTTTGCGCGCAGGCGACGGATGTGGACGTCGACGGTGCGCGTGCCGCCGTAGTAGTCGTAGCCCCAGACCTCCAGCAGCAGCTGGCCGCGCGTGAACACCCGGCCGGGATTGCCGGCGAGGTACTTGAGCAGCTCGAACTCGCGGTAGGTCAGGTCCAGCGGCACGCCCTTGAGCCGCACCACGTAGGTGTCCTCGTCGATCGACAGGTCACCGATCGTGGTGGTCGCGGCGCGCCGGGCGCCGGCCCCGCCGCCGGAGCGTTCCACGAGCAGCCGCAAGCGGGTCTCGACCTCGGCGGGCTGCGCGGTCGGCAGCACCCAGTCGTCGAAGCCCCAGCTCGCCTTGAGTGCCGCCACGCCGCCTTCGGCGACCACCACGAGGATGGGCCGCTGCAGCTCGGACGCCGCCGCGGCGCGGCATGCCAGGGAGGCGTTGCCCAGCGAGGTGGTCGCGTCGACGACGATCACGTCGGCGTCGACGGCGGCGTTGGCCGCTTCCGGCGCCAGTCGGGCCGAGGTCATCGAATGGTCGAGGAACTCGAGCGCCGACAGCAGTCCGGCAGCGCCACCCGGCGCGTCCGTCAGGACCAGCAGGTGCACGTGCCGCGTCCTCCTCCGGCTGGGAAAAAAGGGAGTGTACGCCTGCGCTGGGCCCCTTGTTGCCTAGCGGATGTCCGGCCCGCTGCGCTCGAGTTCGGCGAACGTCTCCGAGTACGCGCCCTGCTCGAGTTCCTCGTTCTCGCCGAGGAGGTTGTCGCAGTAGGCCGACACCTCGCGCTGCAGGTCCCAGCGCTCGGCATGTGTCAGGCCGGCGTGCTCCTCGAGCCCGTCGGCGAGTACTTCCACGCCCACGACGCGGACGGAGCGAAGCAGTTCGGCGACTTCCTCCCGCCCGGCGTGCCCGCCGCCGTGGACGAGGTGGCGCGTCCGCTCCCACGCCTGATCGTTCAGGTCGCCCTGAATGATCAGGGGCACGATGCCGTCGAGCGCCGCCTTGACGGAGGCGCGCGCCCGCTTGGTCGCGGCGCCGCTCCAGGTCGCGGACACGGGTAGCAGGTCGGGCCAGCTGTCGGTGACCGCGCGGTGCGCGGCCGGGAGCAGGCGCCGCAGGGCGTCTGCGAGCTCGGCGCGGCGGTCGGCGTTCACGGCCGATACGGTATGCGACGTGGACGGTGACGGTGTCGGCACGGGCGTCCGGGTGCGCTTGTTTGCGGCCCTGCGCGAAGCCGCCGGCGAGGCCGAGAGCCGGCTGGAGCCCGGCCCGGTCGCGCAGCTGCTGCAACAATTGCGGGTGCGCTACGGCGAGCTCTTCGCGGCACGCCTGGCGATCGCCACGGTGCTCGTGGACGGGCAGGTGGTCCGGCCCGGGACCGAAGTCGAGGTGCCCGACGGCGCCGAGCTCGCCCTGCTGCCGCCGGTGAGCGGGGGCGCGGATCCCGCCCCGTAGACTGAGGGCCACATGGCGAAAGCCCTGACCTGTGGTGGCCTGGCGCTGCCCGCACTCCTCGCCCTGGTTCTCGGACCTGGGCCGTTCGCTGTCGTCCTCACCCTCATCGCGGTGGTGGCGCTGGTCGACCTGACCGGGGTGCTCAGCCGCGCGGCCGCGCGGCCGATCCTGCCGGCCGCGCTCGTCCCGGCGGTGGGACTGCCGGTCACGGTGGGTGTGCGGCCGGACCTCGGCTGGGATGTGGTGCCGCTGTTCGTCGCGGCGGGCTTTCTGGTGACGTTCCTGTTCGCC
>Ga0299913_10000328_pt1 | contig 28527 bp, 27 predicted proteins | sample RVTome_9_FD_201360 | JGI IMG/M metagenome (GOLD analysis project Ga0299913, IMG submission 201360) | Soil microbial communities from uranium-contaminated site in the Upper Colorado River Basin, Wyoming, United States - RVT155D38 (version 2) ... | reverse complement strand
CGCAACCTGTCCGAGGTGTTCTTTCCGTAGATCTCACTGGTTGAAGTCACAAGGACCTTGCACCCGTACTTGTGTGCTTTCTCGAACACGACCTCCGAGCCCCGGATATTGGTGGCGAGACTCTCCAGAGGTTTTTCTACGATCAGTTTCACACCGACTGCGGCTGCGAGATGGAAGATCGCATCAACGCGACTGGCGAGATCGTCCATCAGATCCACGTTGAGGATGGATCCCAATACGAACTCGAAATCGGTCCGCCTGAGGAGGTGGTCGATGTTTTCGTGCGACCCGGTCGACAGGTTGTCGAGCGCGACAACTCGGTGACCTCGCTCTATCAACTTGTCACACAGGTGAGAGCCGATGAACCCTGCTCCGCCCGTTACCAGGACGTTCATAGCCTAGATTGTAGGTGCCAGAACAGGAATGCTATGCGTCGTCCGTATCGGGAGATGTGATGTCGAACCGTAACGATGAACTGCTGGAAAGGATCGATAAGCGCTCGGCACGGGTCGCGATTGTGGGTCTTGGGTATGTGGGACTCCCCGTCGCCGTCGAATTTGCTGAGGCCGGTTTCGATGTCATCGGGATTGATCTTGATGACATCAAGGTCGCCGCCCTCAATCGCGGAGTCTCATACCTGAGAGAGGTTCCAGATGAGCGTGTGAGCGCGCTGAGAGATTCCGGCCGGTTCCGGGCTACGTCGGCCTTCGCGGACGCGGCCGAAGCAGACGCGATCCTCATCTGTGTGCCGACTCCGATCAGTCAGGGGACGCCTGACCTTACCCTGGTGGTAGCGGCCTCAGCGTCGGTGTCGCAGGTCCTTAAGTCTGGATCTTTGGTCGTCCTTGAGTCCACGACGTACCCCGGCTCGACGGACGAGCTCGTGAAACCGTTGCTCGAGAAGGGTGGCAAGAAAGGGGGCCAAGACTTCTTGCTTGCGTTCTCCCCCGAAAGGATCGATCCGGGGAACGAGGTTTGGAGCTTCGGCGACATCCCTAAGATCGTCGGAGGCATCGACGAAGCTTCTACCCGGGCGGCAGCCGCGCTCTACGGCCAGGTCGTTCCGAAGGTTGTGACGGTATCTGGCACTCGCGAGGCGGAGTTGGCCAAGCTCATCGAGAACACCTTCCGTCACGTGAACATAGCGCTGGTAAATGAGCTTGCTGTGTATGCCCACGAGATGGGGATCGACATCTGGGAGGCCATCGACGCGGCCGCGACCAAACCGTTCGGATTTATGCCCTTCTATCCAGGACCCGGTTGGGGAGGGCACTGCATCCCACTGGATCCCGCGTATCTATCTTGGCGGGTTCGCCGCGATCGTGCCCATGAGGTGCGCTTCGTCGAGGTCGCTCAGGCGGTCAATTCGGAGATGCCCCGATTCGTAACGGAGCGGATCTCGCTTCTGCTTAACGATCAGAGAAAGTCTGTTCGAGGCGCGAAGGTCCTGGCGATCGGAGTGGCCTACAAACCCGGTGTGCAGGACACGAGAGAAGCCGGTGCGCTCAAGGTGATCGAGCGCTTGATCAAGCGCGGAGCCGAGGTGATCTATCACGACCCGCTGGTCGCCGAAGTAGAGATCGATAACGCGACCGTCTCCTCGGTTGCCCTAACTCCAGAGGTCGTTGCCGAACAAGACGTCGTCGTGATCCTTGTTGCTCAGCACAACGTCGATTGGGAGTTCTTGGCGTCGGAGACTGCGCTCGTCCTGGATTGTTGCAACGCCCTGCAGCGCAAGAGCGCGACCATTCATCGGCTTTGAAGACCATCTCGGTCGCGCGCAACTCATTCGCGCGCCTGATGTCGGACGCGGCTCATCTTCTTTTCGGCTTCGCCTCTGGCGTTATCACGGCCAGGTGGTTCGCACCGGCAGGTAAGGGCGCATTCGCAGCCCTGGTCTCTCTCGTAACCCTCTTTGCAACGATCGCTTCCCTGGGGCTGGGGGACGCGGCGGTGATCTTGATCGGGAGAGGCGAGGTAAGCCTTCGCCGCATGCTCTCCGCCATCGTCGTACCGGTTGTGGTGGCCGCGGCGATGGCTGGAGTGGCATTGACGTTTTTCGCAGGCGTGCAGTTAGGTGGCCAGGGTCCGTCGCTCGGTCATGCAGTAACCGCCGCCGGACTGTGCGTCCCGCCGGTCGCCTGCTTTTATGTCCTGAGCTTCATCATGAACGCACGTGAGCGGATCGTGGAGACCAGTGTTCTTCGGGGGGCGGTCCATCTCGTGAACTTGATCGCCCTGCTCTTCCTGGTCATCCTCTTTCAGCTCCACATTACGGGTGGATTGATCGCCATGGGGCTGGCCTTTGCTCTCGGGAGCCTGGTGACCCTCTTCCTCGTACGACGCATGGGAGCGACGTTTCGCCCCACGTGGGATAAGCCCGTATTGGTCAGAGCGCTACGCCTCGGGTTGGTGATCGAATTTGCGAACGCGCTGCTAACTGTTGCTGCGCGGATAGACGTCTTTTTCGTGTACGCCCTCGCAGGCCGCGCGTCTGCAGGTCATTACAGCGTGGCCTTGACAATGGGCCAACTGGTTACGTTTGCTTCGCTGGCACTCTCGTTTGCTCTGTTCCCGCGCATAGCCCAGATGACCGAGGCGGAGGGCTTTGGAATGGTGGCGCAGGCATCCCGCTTGGGACTTGCTACCTCGTTGTTATCCGCTGCCGTCCTGATGGTCGTGATACCGGTTGCGACGCCACTCGCCTTCGGCCGCGCGTATTCCCCGGCGATCGGGCCGGCCCTTCTCTTGCTCGTGGGTGGGACGCTGTGGGCGCAGCAGAGCCTCATGGCGCGCGCCCGGACGGCTTTGGGGCACACCCGGCTGCAGCTGCTGGCATATGGCAGCACCCTTGTGACGATGATCGTCCTCGATCTGCTGCTTATCCCGAAATGGGGGATCATGGGGGCCGCTGCGGCTTCAATGCTTTCACCCACGGTCGGTCTGGTCGTCTGCATTAAGGCGTACGTACCACATCTGAAACGAAGTGGCTTGTCGTTCCGCGACTTCATTCCCGGGAAGCAGGACCTCCTTGTCCTCCTAGGATTCCTTCGGCATCTCGGCCGATCTGTCCCCGTTCGATGATTGCTCCATTAGACCGACGGCTCCTGCTTCTCGTGGATGAATCACCTTATGAACGCGAACACGCTGCTCTGGCGCGCAGAGCTACCCGTGCCATCGGTCTCTTGGAAGCTCGTGGGTGGGATGTGACCGCCGTCACGATCAGACATGAGTGGGACTGGCATGAACAACTCCGCTCCAATGGACGAGCGGCACATTCGCTTAGGTGCCGTTTCTACTGGCAGATCCCGCTCGCCGCGCTTCGGCTGGGGCTCTTACTGCGCCGAGCCAACATCGACGTGATCCATGGGTCCGGGGCGCTGGCCGCACTCATATCGGGGCTTTCACGCTTCATCCAGCGACGCCCGGCCCGGATCTACGAACGGCATCACTTCTTAGGGAGGCCCAGGCTTCGCGTGGCCAGTCGTCTGGCGACGAGGTGGTCGGATCACACGATTGCGTGTTCCGACGCGGTTCGTCGGATTGCTATAGAAGCCGATCGGTCGCCTCCCTCACAAGTGACGGCTATCCACGCTGCTGGAGATCCCCCCCGACAGGTACAGGACAACGAAGTCGAGGCTCTTCGCGCGGAACTAGGGATCACCGACTCATCGGCGGTCGTTGTCATGATTGCTCGGCTACGACCGGAGAAGGGACACCTGATTTTCCTTGAGGCCATGCGGCTTGTGGCCGGCGCCTTCTCGATGGCGACTCATGCGGTCCTGGTCGGGGCCGGTCCTTACGAGTCCGCTATCCGCGAGGCTTTGCGACCGGATGAGCCCTACGAGCTGCACATGGTCGGGCATCAAGGCGATATCGCACCGTGGCTCGCTTTGGCGGACGTGGTAGCGATGCCCAGCCTCATCGAACCTTTTGGCAAAGTCGCGTACGAGACGTTGGCGGCCGGACGCCCACTTGTTGCTTCGCGAGTCGGCGGGATTCCCGAGACCATCCAGGACGGTGAGAATGGGCTCCTTGTTCCTCCGAATGACGCTGATGCTCTCGCGAAGGCTCTCCTCGACGTCCTCGGGTCGGAAAGTCTCCGAAAGAAGCTCCAGGCGGCTGGACCCAAGACGTATAGGGAGCGGTTCACACTCGAGAAGAGGATCGCCGACTGGGTCGAGTGCTACGAGAGTGTCCTTCATCGTCTAGAACAAGCCCGGCAGGCGACGTAGCCCATGTATGCCCGCTATACAGAACAGCCAAGCTCACCGGAGTTCTGGAGCAAGAACTTCCATTCGCGCATCTCGCTGCAGGAGAGACTGTCTCTCCTTCGTCTGAGAAGTGGCCGAGACCCGCGCTGGCGAACCTTGACAGACAGAGTGGGTGCTGGTTCGACCGTTCTCGATGTCGGCTGCGGGCTTGGTTCGTGGCCCCACTTCCTCTCCGCGCGTGGATATGCAGTAACAGCAGTCGATTTCTCATTCGAGCTTCTCCAGAGGGCGCGATCGTGGTCGGACGGCGATGTCGGTTGGGCTGGTAGCCGAGCCGAATCGCTTCCTTTCAGAGATTCTGTCTTCGACGCGCTCATCTCATGGGGAGTGATCGAGCACTATCAGAGCGGTCCTGCGGATGTGCTTGCTGAGTTCGCGCGCGTGTTGCGCCCCGGTGGAGTGCTCCTGGTTACGGTACCCCTCGACGGTCCGAGGCAGCGTCAAGCGATCGAGACCATTGCGGGGGGAAAGGGGCGAGACGCCTTCTATGAGTATTACTTCTCGGCCGAGGAACTATCTCAGTATTTAACCGCGACGGGGTTCCTGGACGTGGAGACGCGCCCCGCAAGCAAGGCGCCGCATGTCGCCGCCCCCAACCTCTATCGCTGGCTCGCGGATCGCAATCCCCTTCTACGAGACGCAGGTATCCAGTTCCTCAAACCGGTCATGTGGGCGAAGAGGAACGCGTTCCATATGCTTCTCGGTACCGGGACGAAACCATAGGCTGACGATCTGACGGTGGTCCTAACCGTTTCGATCAAAGGCGGTCCTAGTCTCTACGTTTGCGAGGTTGTAGCAGATGCGCGTCCTTGTGACAGGCAGAGCCGGATGCATCGGCCCGGCCTGAGCGATGCCTTGGTTGAGGCGAAGAAGTCATGGTGCTCGATGATCGGTCGGGTATTGAGCGTTGACACCAATCCCCCATTACGTGCCGAAACGCGACGACGATTTCCGCCAGTCGCGAGCGGACGCTACCAGGGCCAAGAAACTTCTCGGATGGGAGCCGCGCGTTTCTTGCGAGGACGCAATCGTGCGAGCTGTTGAATGGTTCTCCTCGGGTTCTGCGGAAGGGTCAACGGCGTGAGATCGGTTACCGCTGCGATCCCTGCATATAACGCAGAGCGCTATCTGGCCGAGGCCATTGAGAGTGTGCGCTCCCAAACGTATCCGTGCGCCGAATGCTTGGTTATCGATGACGGCTCGACGGATGGGACGGCAGAGGTAGCTCACTCAATCGACGGCGTGAAGTACATCTATCAACCGAACGGGGGAGATGCGAGCGCGCGGAACCGCGCTATCTCTGAAGCTTCCAGTGAATTCATCGCATTCCTCGACTCGGATGATGTCTGGTTGTCGAACAAGGTCGAAGCTCAGATCGACCTTTTTGATCGACGTCCTGGTCTGGGAATGGTCTATTCGGGCGTTTACGAAGTGGATGAGGCCCTTCGGACGATTGACGTTCAGCCTGCCGCCGACGGCACCGTTGCCTTGCGCAACACTCTTATCGTCGAAAAGCCTTACATGACCGGAATCGGATCGACGGCGGTCGTACCGGTTGATGTTGCGCTCAAGGTGCGATTCGACGAGCGCTTGCGCGCTAGCTCAGATTGGGCGTTCGCCTGCAGGCTGGCGATGTCTTATCCCGTAGAGGGGATAGAAGAGCCGCTCGCCCTCTATCGGCAGCACGGGAATCCTCAGGTGCACAAGAACCTCGCATCGATCGAGGAAGACATGCATCTCGTATGGGGTGAGGTGTTCTCGGACGAAACCCTGCCTGCTTACCTGCGGAAGTATCGCCGCAGAGCAGCGGCCAACCTTGACTTGTCGTTGGCCGCTAGCTCTCATGCTGTTGGGGCCCAAAGGGACTTCACCCGATACCTGTTGCGCGCCTTAGCGCGCCGTCCCGACCGCGTCGTGTCTGCCTTTTGGCGCCGTTACCTTGGTCCTTAGGGTTCGCAAACCGCGACGAGGGCGTGTGCGGTCCTCACGTGTTGATCGGAGAAGTCCCAGTCCATCTCGCCAGGGAAGAACGAACGGTCGTGGAGCATCCGGGAAAGGCCTTCCTTCAATGCGAAGGGGAGCCTGTTCTGGGCCTTCCACAGCAGTACACGCCTGCGAGTTGCCGCGTCTCGTGGGATCACATCGGGGTGATCCCAGAAGGGAGACACGCGGTAGTACGGCTTCGTCTTTTGGCCGAGTAGATGCACCGCCGCGAACTGTTCACCCAGTAGCCGCTCGAGATGAACGGGTTCGTACTCGCGAACGTGGAACGGGTTAGCCGGGCGGCCATCCATCTTCGGCGAAAGCGATCCGTTGGGTGTGGAAAGGAATAGTCGTCCCCCCGGCGTGATCACACGTCTCAATTCGGAGACGAAAGCCTGGTCGTCTTCGACGTGCTCGATGGTTTCGAAGGACGTGATGACGTCGATCGAGTGGTCTTGGAGCGGGATCTTTGCTGCATCGGCGGTGCATAAGGCGAAGCTCCGCCCTCTGTCTTCAGCGGACTCAAGCGCGATGTCCATCCCGATCACGAGTCGTGCGTCGGCGTTCGCGAGGATGAAGCATCCATAACCGCTGCCGCAGGCGAGATCCAGGACCACTCGATCTCGCACATGCTGGGCGGCGTACCGATAGCGACTCCGATGTTCTCCCCACCACGGAGAGCGAGGATCGGGATCCACTCTCTCGACCGGCTCCGGATACATGGTCGAGGGTTTAGGTGCTGTCCCAGTGACAGGCGAAGACGCTCCGCCACGTGCTCACCTCGACTGGGTACGGCAAGCAGTGTTCCTGGAATAGAGGGTGGAAGTAGAGCGCGCCTTTGAGCGCATCATGACCCTCGCACTCCCGGCACATGGCCGACTCGTCAACGGGAAGTATGAAGTTAGCGTCCAAGAAATCGGGTTTCAGTTCGCCTAGCGAATAGGAAAAGTCGTACTTGTTGTGTCCCGGAGCGTTGCTTCCGGCAACGGTGTCGATCCGGGCGATGTGACGGTCCATCTTCCCCAGCAGGTCGATGCCTTTGCGCTCGGAAAAGTAGAAGACGGATCCGGCCCACATATCGGCCACGACCGCATCTTCCGGGGTGACCTCCCGCAATGTGAGCCCGAGGTCGATGTTGCCCGTGTCGACAAGGTCTGGGAAAAGTAGATCCTTGTACACCAATGGTTGCACCCAAACATTCGCAAGGAGCAGAAGGCCGATCAGCGCTCTGGGTAGGCCCTTAATTCGTGGTACGCGCGCCACTCCCACGAACGCGATCGCACACATGACGGGGAGAACGGGAGCGAAGAAACGCGCGTAGAGGAACACATCGCCCCCGACGTACGCCACGTACGCGGTCCAGACGAGGATCCCCCCGGCCAGCAGGATGAGCTCTTTGCTTCGTGCGAGAAGCGGAAGCACCACCATCGCCACGACGAGCAGGGCGTAGCGAACCATGAAGTCCCAGACGTAACCGATACCGGTGCTGACCTTGCCGGACCAGTTCGTTGCCTTCAAGTAATAGGTGTTGGGAAGCGGATCGCCGTAATAAAGGATGCGGAAGATCTCGTGAGCGACGGGTAAGGCGAGGGAGCCCAGTGTGCAAACGATGGCGCGGCGGCGGTCGGGGGCGAGCACGATTGCGATCATGTAAAGGACGCCGCTCAGTATCAGAGCGTCACCGCGGACCAGGATCATGGTCGCGATCGCCAGGTAGGTGCGCCATCTCACCGCCTGGTCGCGAGCGTCGAGTAACACCAGATACGTCGAGAGGACAAAGAGGAAACTGACCATGGGCGTTTCGAATCCCTGCAAGCCGTACGCGATCACCGCTTCTCCGAAGATGAACGCGAGGACGCTGCAAATGACCGCGAATGTCCCCCCACCCAAGAGGCGAACGAGTCTGATGAGGATCGGGATGGAAGCGATCGACAAGGCCACGCTCACGGCAAGCACCCACGCCGAAGAGGATGCATCTGGCACTGGGAAGAGGTGGATCACACCCATGATCAGTGTCCACAGGAAATTCGTGTAGCCCTCGACCTGCTCGCCTGGATTCCAAACGAACCCGAGGCCCTCGGCCAGGTTCTTGCCGTAACGCATCGAGATCATGGCGTCGTCGTGGAGCCACCAGTAACGGACACCTTGGACGAGTCCGCTGTGTCCGATAAGCGCGATGGGCCCCCAGGCGAGCACAAGAAGAGATCCTCCGACCCACGCGAGCATCGTGTCGTCGTTGATGAGGTTGCGTCCCGTCTGGAAGTGGCCCGCGGCGCGCGCGAAGAGCAGAAGCAGCACTCCCACCAGGATCACGAGGTAGCCGAGCAGACTGAGGTCATTGACGTATGGATGGTCCCGGCTGATCAACGGCAGTGCACTGAGCAAGCGCTCTTCAACGCTCGTACTCAGCACAAGAGCCAAGCCGAGGACGACCGAAAGGGCTCCTGCGATGGCAGCGCCCCACGATGCTTTCCGCAGGGAAGACTCGCGAGGCGGGACCCTCGGTTCGTCAGCCAACCGAACTCACGGCGGCATTCGGGTGCTTCCGCAGTTGAAAGAGGATCCTCAATGAGTCGAGGATCATCTTCATTTTTAGGGCCGACGTACTGCCGGTGTATGTGATCGGAACCTCCGTTACCCGGAAATTCCGGCAGTAGTAGCGCAGCTCTGTGTTGATCATGTGGCCGCTCGACAAGAAGGAATCCAGGTCCAGAAGCTCCAGGACTTCGGCTCGAAACGCTTCGAATCCACTCGTCATGTCGCGCAGTCGCGTACCAAGGATCAGGTTCGCTAGGACAGTTCCGCCTCTACTCAGCAGGCGGCGCCGAAGTGGATGTTCCTCTATCGATCCTCCTGCCATGAATCTCGATCCGAACGTGCAGTCGTATCCGTTCCGCAACGGCTCGAGCACGCGGGGGATTTCAGATGGCTTGTGGCTCCACCCGGCATCCATCTCGAGTATCACGGTTGCTCCATTCTTCAAAGCGTGCTTGAACCCATATAGATAGCAAGACGCAGCTCCGGTGGATCCTTCGAAGTAAAGGAGCTGGATCTTCCCAGGGAACTCAGCTTCGAGCTTCGAAATGATCTCTCGGGTTCCATCCCTCGAGTACTTGTCCATGACGGGGCAGATCGTGGCTCCGTCGTCCAGGAGCGAGGTGATCTCTCGCAACAAGGATTCGATGGTGGCCTCTTCGTTTGCCACAGGCATGACGACAAATACGCGACTAAGGGGATCCATTCGTCTATCGATACCCGCCGGGAGATTGGATTGTCTGGGTCATGACAGCAGCTGGTTAGTCTATACAGCGATGAAAACGATCCTCATCACCACAACCATCTACGTTCCTCATGTGCTCGAGCGCTACCGTGAGCTGGACGGCGACGTCCTCTTCATCGTTGCGGGGGACCGGAAGACACCACATTCCGAGACGAAGGCCTTCGTAGATCGTCTTGAGAACGCCATCTATCTAAGTGACAAGGACCAAGAAGCGCTCGGCTATGCCTCTTCGGAGATCATCGGCTGGAACAAGATCATGCGGCGCAACATCGCCCTGCTAGAGGCCATCCGACAAGGTGCGGATCTGATCGTCACGATCGACGACGACAACGTTCCGATCGAGCCCGATTACTTCGGGGTCTTTCGTGCCCTGATGGCGACTGAGTACGCGGGCGCAATGGTCTCTTCTGAGCTCGGCTGGCTCAATGCCGGAGAGTTCCTTCACCCAGCCGTGTATCACCGTGGTTTCCCTTACGATTTTCGCCACAAGGATCTGCTCCTCAAGGTCGAAGCCGCGTCGGGACGGAGGGTCGGTGTGGCGGCGGGGCTGTGGCTCGGCGATCCGGATATCGACGCGATGGAGCGCCTGACGAATAGACCACTGGTCACCGACGTGGCAGAGATGGGCCGCCGGGGCTTCGTTGTCGAGCCCGGTGTCTGGGCCCCGTTCAATTCGCAGAACACTGCCTATCTGGGTGAGCTGGCTCCTTTGATGATGGTCCTGATCGGGGTCGGTCGATACGACGACATCCTTGCCTCGTTCATCGCCGAGCGAGTCATGCAAGCGCGGGGGCTCGTCGTGCACTTCGGCCCGCCCCTCGTGTATCAGGAGCGCAATCAGCAGGATCTATGGAAGAACCTGCGAGATGAACTTTTCGGCATGGAGATGACGATGCAATTCATCCGCGACCTTGAAGCAGCAGAGGTCAATGGCGACGATGTTCTTGAAGACCTTGCCGCGATCTATCGGCAGTTGCGGAAGTCAGACTATCTGCCGAGCGAAGTCTTCGAGTTGGCGGACGCATGGTCGGAAGACGTGCGCAGAGTAACGGAATAGTCAGATCTAAGGGAGGCCTTTCGATGGAGTGGCGGGATAAGTCTGTACTTGTAACGGGCGGGGCATCTTTCATCAGTTCTCATCTGATCGATCTCTTGATCGAGAAAGGTGCCGACAAGATCCGTGTTGTTGACGATCTAAGTAGTGGTCGTCTCGAGAACATCCAGGGTCACATCGACGATGGCCGTGTCGATTTCATCGAGGCCGACCTCCTGTCTCCGGGGAGCGCCGAGTCGACGGTCGAAGGCATCGATGTCGTGTTCCATCTCGCTGCCATCCACGGCGGGCGCGGTTTCGTCGACCTCCATCAGGCTGCTTGCGCTCAGAACCTCGCACTCGACGGCACATTGATCCGTGCTGCTCACCTCGCCGGCGTTGAGAAGTTCGTATTCGCGTCGTCGGGATGTATCTATCCGATCTATAAGCAACAAGATGTCAACGAAGAGCTCTATCTAACCGAGGACATGGCAGGGCCTCCCTACGATGCCGACGGGATGTACGGGTGGGCCAAGCTCATGACCGAGTTAACTCTGAAGTCCTATTACAAGGACTTCGGCTTCAAGTCTGCTTCCTGTCGCTTCTTCACCGTCTATGGCGAGCGGGGAGTTGAGAACCACGCGGTGATCGCGATGATCGCTCGGGCGTTCGTGCAACAGAACCCGTTCGAAGTGTGGGGTGATGGGACGCAGGTTCGCAACTGGACCTATGTCGGCGACATCGTGCGCGGGATGGTTCTGGCGGCCGAGAAGATCGAAGATGGGAGTGCGGTCAACCTCGGTACGGAGGAGAGAACTCGAGTGATCGACGCCGTCAAAGAAGTTCTCCAGTACACGGGCCACGATGCGGAGATCAAGTTCCTACCGGAGATGCCTACCGGTCCGTTGAATCGAGTGGCGGACCCCGCGCTTGCGCGAAAGCTTCTCGACTGGGAGTACGAGATGAAGTTCATGGACGGTCTTCACCGAACCATAGACTGGTACTACTCAACCAAGGACAGGGACGAGGTCAAGGGCTATCTGGACCGGTTGCTGACCGAGCGGTGAGCTTCTGGGACGGAAAGCGCGTCCTCGTAGGAGGAGGCTGCGGATTCCTGGGTTCGTACCTCGTACCGGAATTGCTCGACGCCGGTGCTGAGGTCCTCGTCGTTGATGATCTGAGCAACGGAACCGAAGAATTCCTCCCTTTGGATCACCCCAGCATCGAGTTCCGGCGTGGCGACCTGAGTCATCAGGATGTTGCGGAGCACGCGACCGCAGACCAGGATGTCGTGCTCAACCTCGCCGCGAGGGCCTACGGGATGGAATACAGCAGATCGCACAACGGCGAGATGCTCGTGTCCAACCTTCTCTGCACTTTGATGCCTCTGGATGCTGCGCGTCGGAACGGTGTGGACCACTTCCTGATCATGAGTTCCTCTTGTGTGTATCCGGACGACGCACTCGCTCCGACGCCCGAACTCGATGTCTTCACCGGGTTACCCGAAGGCGTCAATGAGGGTTACGGGTGGGCGAAGAGGATCCAGGAACTGGCCGGGTCGTACTACGCGGCTGACTTCGGCATGAACGTAACCATCGTGAGACCGTTCAACCCTTACGGGGCCAACTACAGATGGGGCTCGGAAGAAAAGGCGCACGTCGTGCCGGCACTTGTGAAGCGCGTCATGGATGGTGAGGACCCGCTGGTGGTGTGGGGTAGTGGTGATCAACAGAGAAACTTCCTGCACGCGAAGGATGCAGCGCGATTGCTGATGCTGATTGTCGCTGCCGGTCCGGGGCCGACACCGATCAATATCGGCTATGAGGACACCGTCACGATCAGGGAGTTGGTTGAACTCATCTGCGAGGTCGCCGGACGGGATCCCCAGATCGTTTTTGACACAGGCAAGCCCGAAGGCCGCTTCAAGAAGTCGGCCGACTCGACTCGCTTGGAGACAGTTTCAGACGGTTACGTCCCTCAGATCTCGCTCAAGGAAGGGATCGTCGAGATGATGGAGTGGTACGGGCGAACCTTTTGCTGAGTCACGCAGTCTCGTTTACTTGCTCGTATGGGCTTCGCGAGAACATGTAGATATTGCTGGCTAGCCCCAGCAGGGGCCATGGTGTCAGGAATCCATTTCCATTCGCGTTGAAGTCGTGTATTGCAGCCAATTCCCCGTGCTCTGGGTTTCCGTGGAAGGACCAAATGTCGTCGAAATAGAACAGCGTGCCGCTGGGAAGAAACGCACTCAACCACTCGAGAACTGTCATTGTGGAAGAGTAGTAATCGCAGTCAACCGTAATGATTGCGGGCGGCTGGTGGCTAAGTTTTTCGCGCAGCTCTTCTGTCAAGGAATCGGAAAAGAAGCCTTCCACGAGAGTTACTTGTTCGGGCGGCAGTTTCGTCGTCGCTATCCGGCTGAGGACTATGTCGGTGGGGTAATTGAGTGCGCCCTTCTCCCAGTCTCTATGGTCATCCTTGTGGGAAGCCTTGTCTGGAAGACCCCTGAAACTGTCGAATCCATAAATCTCGAACCGCGAGAGATCGAACTGGTACTTCTTGCAGAACCGGATGAGGGCTTGAACGTACGCCATCAGGGTTCCGCCCTGGCCAACCCCAAACTCGAAATACCGAGGATGCGATGACCACGTCGACGCTTGGGGAGAGTGAACCTGCAATACCAGGGCTTCGTAAAACCACTGCTCCAATGAGGTCCGCGTACGTGGGACAACCCATCGTTGGATGGCGTAAGTGGCGATGTCACTTGTCCGCTTCTTAAGGGGATCGCGCATCGTTTCTCCTGGTCCGGGGCTTGCTCTTGGCAGGTACTACTTCCCCACGGTTGAGTTGTTGGCGACTATCTGATAGCCGTTGTGTAACGCGTCGAAAGCTGCTCGTGCTTTGGACATGTGGGCTCTTCTGGTCTCACTTGTGTGACTGAAGTCAAGGTCCAGAAGGCAAACGTTATCCAGACAAATTGCAATGTGCCGCCAGAAGGGCCCAAGCGTCCGAGCGGCCGCGGCCACCTCGATGTCATGCACGCTCGTGGTCCTGAGGTTGTTCATGTACCAGTCGAGGCGCTCCGCGTAGTCGTCAACCGGCACAACGACATTGTTGAAGTAGAAACCGTAGAGAAAGTTCTCGAAGATCCCGAACCGGAGGCCGCGGATCGAATCCACGCGGACCGGTCGTTGAGCACGAGGTGTACGGAAGTCGAACCGTTCTCTTCCCCTGCGATCCACGCGCCGCTGGTGAGCGCTTACGTCAACCACTCGTCTTTCGTGGTTTATGTCGACGGCGACCGGCCAGCTCGGCGACACTACAGACACCTTCCCCGCGTACCGATCCAGTAGGTCGCACGCGGCATGGAGGAAAGTGTCCGAGAGATTGACCAAGATTTGGTCATCGAATTGGAAATACGCGTACTTGGTACCGCACTCGGCTAGCAGCTTCCGATAGGACTGGCTCATCGGTAGCGCAATGTGATCCAGATGCACGGGGAGCGACCTCTCCTTGAAGGTGGAAGCGACAGGGTCTCGGAATTGCGATTCGGAGGCGTCTAGCGCACGCACAGAAACCGACGTGGGGATCGCCGACTCCAGGTGGTTCAACACCATGTCCAAGATCGCCAGGCGATCTGTTGTTGTTACCCGCATCGTCATAAGGATCGTTAGGCGATTTTCCAACGGACTTACAGAGTCTGGGAGATGAGGGCGCGTAGCCCGTAATCGCAGTGTCGCCAGCTTGATCTTCGATCGCGACGGCAATGCGGTCACAGCTCGTTGGAGCCAACCAAGTATTCGTCGAACGAGTGTGATGACCTCGGTCCTAAGCCGTAGTTGATGGGGACGCCCCCAAGAGGTTATCCATCTCTAGGAGGCTGAGGATCCGCCACGCGCGGTGGGCATAAGTATGTCGATCATGCACCGCTTTGTATCCGGCATCGCGATATCGCTGGTTGAACTCGAGATCCGTAAGGCAGGTACGCATCAGCTCGTGATACTCGGCAACGGACGCAGGCACGAGTAGCTCGTCTTCTGAGAAGAGCTCTTTATAGAACGGGTTGACATCCGTAATGGCCAGTCCTCTGCAGCCCAGGATCTTGAATACGCGTTCGACGATGTCACCTGTGTATTCAGCATGGGGTTCGCTCAGAGCGGGGGATAGCAAAGCGTTTTGATAGAGAGCCCGTTCCGAACCGCTCGGGAGCTGTCCCCGGTATCCCTGGTACGGCCACTCGTTGTAACCGTAGACAACAAGCTCGTCCTCGTAAGGCTTGAGATACTTCTCGTACTGGACATTCTTGTACGGTCTGTAACCGCCAACGAACGCGAGCTTGACATCAGCAAATGCTGTTTCCTTCGAGTCAAAGAAATATGTCCTCGTGTCGCAAGCTAGGGGTAGGGGTTCAACTCTCTGCCCACTGGAGATCCACAGTTGGAAGAACTCCACGGCCGATGGAGGACACGGCGCCCAAAGGAAGTTTGCGTCTGAATCAAGTACATCCTTGTACACGTCAGATGGCAACCCAAAATCGTGCAGGTCTCGACGCGAGCAGAACTCTTCCATATCATCGAACCAGGGATTGACCCAGATGAGATGCGGTGTGTTCTTGAGCAAGCGCCTGGCGCGTTTCGATAGTTCGGGGAAGTCATAGCAACTTAGAAAAATGATGGGGGATTCCAAAGACTCGATCGCCCGTTCCAGTTGCGTGGTCGGCGTTAGTTGGTAGCCGATCCCGATGTCGTCAAAGCCATTGCAATACCCAAGGCGGATCGATGTTGCCGCATTGGGGTGGTTCGCGTTGAATCCTCTTGAACACGCAACGACCGCTGTGGCTGGAGCGTCTGCTGGACCCCCAGTGGGAGGAATCCCGAGATCAGTTCCCCGTCGGTGACCAACGCGGTTGACGAATTGCCGCAGCAAATCGAATCGACCTTCTCGGTTCAATTGCCCGAATTGGCCAGAGGCGCCGACTTCAGGTCGAATACAACATCGGCGGCCTCGACGACCGTCGTCTGATGAGAAATCACGAGGATCGTCAGCTCGGATTTGAGTTGATTCAGAGTACCCACCACCGCGCGCTCAGTATCAGTGTCGAGGCCGGTGGTTGCCTCATCAAGTATCAAGAGGGTGGGTTTACGGACCAATGCCCTCGCGATTGCTATTCGCTGCCGCTGTCCACCTGACAGTTTCAAACCCCTCTCGCCGACTTCTGACTCCAAGCCATCTTCCAAAGCCTCGACGAAGTCCCATCCCCCTGCCGCCTTGAGGGCCTCCTCGACATCGGCCGGCGCGATCCGAGGATCCTTGAGGCCCACATTGACAAAGATGCTGTCGTGGAGAAGGAGAACTTCCTGAGGCACGTAGCCGATTTTGGACCGCCAGGCTCGGAGATTCGCATCGGCAAGTGGAGTGTCATCGATCAGGATCTGACCCTCATCGGGCTCAAGTAGCCCGATTATGAGATCGGCGATCGTTGTCTTTCCGCTCCCAGACGGCCCCACGACCGCGGTCATCTTCCGGGCTGGCATCGACAAATTGGTCTTCTCGAGCACCTGCTTGCTCCCGTGAGAGAAGCTGACTTTCTCAAACCGAATCTCCCGGTTGAGTACCGGATCAATCGTCCCTCCCTCAGGCTCGCGGGCGGCCTCGGCTTCGTGTACGGAGGAAACGATCGATGACAGAACAGCCTCGCGTTCACCGAGCTGTTGGTAATGGTGTTGCAGATCCCCGATCCGAACGACGGTCCGCTGAAACAAGAAGGCCATGAATGCCAACTCTTCGAAGGCAAGTTGTAGTCGCGTGAGTGCGAAATAGACACCTATAGCAAGCACCAGCACGATGAAGCCCTCCTGTAATGCCATCAGAGCCGCATTACTGAAAATCTGCTGACGCTGAGCTACGTTGAGGTCTTCTGTTTCTTCCTCGAGAACGGGCTGGATGCTTCTTTCCCATGCCATGGCTTTCAGAGGTTTGATCGAGGTGAGGCTGTCTGACAGGCGACTGACGAGGGACCTAAGAACCCAGGTGTGTTGCTCACCAGCTTTTCTTGCCAGTCGGACCAAAGAACTCAGCAGCAAGACCATCAATAACCCGAAGACAGCAGCACCAAGAGTGACGTACCAAGAGACGAGCAATGCGAGTACTCCATAGACAAGTACTTGAACCGAACAAGCAATGAGGTTGCCCGCACGCACGAAGACTTCAGCCGCTAGCGTCGCCTCGCTACTTACTGCATTAGCCAATTTTCCCATCGGCACCTCGGTGAAGTGTTTCCAGCGCGCCGCCATGAGAGCGCGAATCAAACTCAGTCTGAGATCCGATGCGAGATCGGCTGCCGCATATCCCGCCTGCCTCATCCCTAGAGAAACGAAAGTGACCTTCAAAGAGATTCCCACCACGATGAGTGAGAGCAGGATGCCAGGAGTAGGTGACAGTTGGATGGCGGCCAGTGCGCTGAGAACGTAATCGGTCAGAACACTCTCAGACGAAGCTGTGCTGTCAGTGATAGCGCCTAGAAGTGGGAGAAGCGAAATGATTCCGATTCCTTCGGCCATCCCCGCAATGACGAGGATCGTCGTGACCGACGTCAGCCGCACCCGGTAGCCATTCCACAAGTATGGAAGCGCCTTGATCCGGTGGTCGCGAGTGATTAAAGGCATGAGTTGGTGCCCACATCGATGGGGCTGCACAGTATAACTTCGGACGATCAAGAAGTAGACGTAATCCTGCTGGTTAGAGAGGTTGCCTCGGAAATGGTAACTCCGGTCGTCAGCGTAGTGATGTCGGTATACAACGGTGAGCGCTTCATCGAGCAGGCGGTCAGGAGCGTCCTTGATCAAACATTTGATGACTTCGAGTTCCTAATTATTGACGACGGATCCACCGATGCCTCCAGTGAGATTGTTTCATCGTTTGTGGATGATCGAATCCGAGTCGTAAGGAACGAAGCAAACCTGAACGTCCCAGTTTCAGTCAACAAGGGGATGCGACTTGCGCGCGGTGTCTACGTCGCTCGAATGGACTCAGATGATGTCTGTCACCCAGATCGGTTTGAGAGGCAGGTCTCGTTCCTCGATTCACACGCGCACATCGGGATTCTTGGGACATGGGCGAGAACATTCGGTGGGGATCACGATGAGGTTTGGCGCCCGCCACTACGTTCCGACGAGATGAAGGCGGGCCTGCTCTTTCGCTCGACCGTCCTAAATCCCACCGTCATGATGCGCCGCGAACTGTTTCTCACGGGTGATTTGGCCTACGACGAGAGTTTCGTAAACGGTGTCGAAGACTGGGAACTTTGGCACAGATTGAAGCGCCGAACAGAGTTCGCCAACCTTCCTGAAGTACTCCTTAGATACCGAACCAAACCCGTCTCCGAAGGATCATGGAATCAGGAAGGGAGACTTCGAGAAGCGGCAGGCTTGATCCGTCGCAACCTAGTGGAGCTCGGGATTGATGCCACGGATGAGGAAGTTGAACTTCATCGGCTACTGGGGTTCGGGGACTTCGTCAAAGAGGACTCTTCCCGAGTCGATGATGCGGAGAGATGGTTGCTCCGCCTGATTAACGCCAATCGAGAGTCGGGTCCCTATCCAGCCGAGGCTTTTGCCGCCGCCATATCCGAGATCTGGCTACGCATCTGCTACCTGTCGGCCGGGTCCGTGTACTCCAAGGCGGGGCGGTACTTTCGGTCCCCCCTGAGGAGCCTGGCGCCCTCCCTTGTCGTCACCGCGCTCACAGAATTGATCCGAGGTTTCTCAAGACGCGCAGCCAGGACCTCGTGATCAATGAAGCTGAAGAGAGGTTCCCGTACCGGTGCTCTTCACGCGATTGTTCAAGTTGCTCGCGACTCGAAGTGGTGGATCGAGCATCAGGTCGAATTAAGGCTCTGGGATGGATCGGTCCCGGCTCCCGCCGCGATAAAGCAGCAGGTCGTCAAGGGTTACGCCAGATCGCACGGTCTTCGAACGCTTGTCGAGACTGGGACATATCGAGGCGACATGACTGCCGCGACCCGATGGCAGTTCGAACAGATCCACACGATCGAACTGGATCCTTTACTCGCGACTCAAGCCCGTAAAAGGTTTTGGGCATGGAGGCGAGTGCACGTCTACCAAGGCAATAGCGCAGAGGTCTTGCCCCGCGTCCTTGAAACCCTTTCCGCACCTGCTCTGTTGTGGCTGGACGCCCACTATTGCGAGGGCGTGAGCGCTCGTGGGGAGACCACCACACCCATCGTGAGTGAACTCGATCTGGCTTTGACGCATCCCTTCGCACAGGTGATCTTGATCGACGACGCTCGACACTTTGGGCAAGGGGACTACCCAACCGTCGAACACATCGAAGAGATGGTCCATCGAGCGGGTAGGTTGATGGAGGTCGATCTCGACATTATCCGCATCGTGTGATCGTGAGCACATGATTAACCCGGCAGCGTTGCAAAGGATCAAGCGGTTAGGGACATTTCCGATCCTCTTTGGGGCTGAGGTTGTACTGTGCAGGAAGAAGCCAAAGCAGAGGCCTCGCTTCCTAGAACTTCGAAAGAGATTCCCTGCGATCCTTGAGAGCCTCTCGCACGGCGATATCTCTTCCTTCGTAACCCCGCTATGGAGTCACTTCAACCAGCAGGCGTCAATCGCGTTACTTCCTTACCCTCCATTCGACTTCCTGCGGGATGACGTGGTGAGTCACAACATGGTCGTCGACGCCCGAGGGTCGTGGCTGCGCACGCAAAGGAGATTCGTCGAAGAACAAGTTGACCCCCAGCAGCTGGGACCTCTGTTAATCGAGGATTGCGTCGGCATGCCGCGGTTGGCGATCGCCCGCTACCTCACATCTCACACCATGGTGCATCACCTCTATCACTTCTTGAAGTTTCAACAAGCGACGAACGTCGATGTCGCGGTCGTTGGAACCGTCGTCGATTGGGGCGGCGGATACGGGAATCAGGCGAAGATCTTCAAGAGGCTTAATCCAGATGCCACCTACTTTGTGATCGACACTCCGTTGTTCAGCGCCATGCAATGGCTCTATCTGAGCTCGGTGCTCGGCGAAGAAGAGGTGACGATCGCTACCGATCCCTCCCTAATCCTGCAAGGAAAGATCAATCTTGTTCCGTTGGGAGCGTTGAAGAATCTTGAGCTATCGGCAGATCTGTTCGTGTCGACCTGGGCGCTGAGCGAGAGTTCCCGTTACTCGCAGGATCACGTGGTGGGATCCCAGTGGTTCGGCGCCCGTCATCTGCTGCTGGCTTTCCAGGAGGGTTACGAACAGGAAGGGCTTTCGTTGCCGGATGCCGGGCGGGTCGGAATCGCGGCCGCGGAGGCCGGTGCGGAGGTGACTTCGATCCCCTTCTTGCCCGGCAATCATTATGCCTTCAGCTGATCGGCGACTACGCGCGGTTCCCGGCCCCAGCCCTTGTGTAGCAATCGATCCAACCGTCGACCATCCTCTCGATGGTGAATCTCTCAAGGAATCGCCTGTGTGCGCCCAGACTTAAACTTTCTGCGAGGACCACGGATTCTAAGATCTCCACAAGGCGATCCGCGAGCGCATCCGCGTCGCGCGCCGGCACGAGGTACCCGGAGATCCCATCGTCGACGACCTCCGACAGGCCTTCAATATCCGAGACCACTACCGGTTTGGCCGCGGCCATCGCTTCTATCGCGACCAACCCAAAAGACTCGGTGTAACTAGGAACGGCGACAACATCGGCCAGCGCGTACCAGGAAGCCACCTCAGACTGGTGGCCGACGAAGTGGATCTGACTCGTGCCGCGATCCCGCGCGAGCTTTCTCAGTTCTGTTTCCTCGGGTCCTCCTCCAACGATGACGAGGTGGACGTCCTCAATGGATCGGCCTACCCTCCCCATCGCTTCGATCAAGGTCGCGTGTCCCATTTCGGGTCGCAGGTGGCCGACGGACAGCACAACGCGTGCTTCCGGTGAGATCTCGTTGGATCGCCGCAAGTCATCGAGCTCATCGGTCGAGATGGCAGGCATGGGATCCACCCCGTTGTAGGCGACGCACACGCGGTCCGTCGGAACGCGATCGTCTTTCGTGGAATGGTGTGCTGCCGCGTCGGATACCGCCATGACGACATGCGCGGTCTTGCTCGCGATCTTGCTAAATAAGGCCTGAGTGGCCCCGGCGGTCGTGTGGTGGCGGTGGTAGACGCGTGCACCACTGCCACCCAGGATCCCAGAAAGTCCTCCGATCGCTCCTTGTATGGACTCATGCAGATGCAGGATGTCCGCGCCCATCTCGCGGGTTAACCGCGCCAGCCTCAACGCACCACCGAAGTAATCACGACTTGTTCGGCAGTTCAGCGCGAATGTGGAACATCCGAGTTCTTCCATGAGCGGATGCAAAGGGCTCCGACCTCGTACGGTCCCGAACGAGACCCAGTAACCTCGCCGTTGCAACTCGACAGTGCTACCTCTTATGTAGCGGATGTAGCCGCCATACCCCGAAGCTCCTGGGGCGTGTGGAAGCTCTCCGCCTTGCACCAGCACTACGACATGCTGTTGGTCCGCGACCGCTGCCTCTCCCGAGGGTCGAGATTCACTCCGGTTCAGGCTGCATCCTTCGCAGAATTTCGGAATCGAAGAAGAGACCGTCGCACTGGAGCAATCGTCCGGTGGATTGGTCGATCAACCCCGGCTGGATCCATACAGCTTCAAAATCCTTCGACGTCAGAAGCTCCAAGCATTCGAGGATCGTCATATCTCCATCGTAGAGATGAATCAACGAGATCTCGATCTCTATCCCGCAGAACCGTGGAAGCGAATCCCGGGCGCCGCTGAGAACATGTCTCTCGTACCCTTGGACATCAAGCTTGAGGAGGGGCCGTGTGGCTCGTGGAAGGAATCGATCTGCCACATCATCCAACGTCGTGACGTCAACGGATTCCGTTCGGACTGGCACAGACGAGGGTGCCGCCGCGAGCTGTGCCGGGAGGGGGTTAAGAAGGGAGCTTGCAGGGGTTCGCTTCGAGATGTTCACGTCGGCGCGACCCTGCGCGTCGCCAAGGGCCAGGTTCATTGCCGTCCACGCGTGGTCTCCAGCGGCCACTCGTTCGAGTTCTATGAAGGCTTGCTTGATGGGCTCGAACGAGACGATCCTTCCTTTGTATCCGGCACTTCTTATCTCAAGCGCGTACTGGCCTGTGTTGGCCCCAACGTCAAATACAAGGTCGACTCCAACCAGTTCGAATAGCTGCGCGCGGCGCGACGCGTATTCGCTGGGAGAGGGAAAACGGATGAGATCCAACCCCATACGTCTCAATATGCGGTGGGCTTGCTCTTTCAAAGTCGACCAATCTGCCGAGTGAGGTTCAGGTTTGAGAAGCGATAACCAGCGGCCGATCGTCACCACAGTTATCCCCGTCTTCAACGGTGAACGTTATCTCGCGGACGCCATTGGCAGTGTGCTCGCGCAGAGCTATCCGGCACTCGAGTGTGTCGTGATAGACGACGGATCAACGGACCGTTCCCAAACGCTTGCTCGTTCGTTCCCGGGCGTTCGTTGCATCTCCAAGACGAATGGCGGTGTCTCCAGCGCACGTAACGTCGGGATCGAGGCTGCCACCGGCGATCTGGTGGCATTCCTGGATGCCGACGACACGTGGTTGCCTCGCAAGATCGAGTGTCAGATCGCGATGATGGACACGCGTCCTGACTTAGCGATGAGTTACACGGGACTGCAAGTGGTCGATGAAGAGCTCAGACCCATAGGAATGATGCATGCTCCGCCGGGGGATCTGGCATTGCGGAATTCTCTGCTTATGGAGCCGCCGGTTGTCAGTGTTGCGCAGACCGGTTTGGCGAGGAGAGGCGTTCTTGAGCAGGTCGGTGGATTCGACGAAAGGATGACGACCAGTGCCGATACTGATCTTGCCTGCCGGATCGCTCTGGCCTATTCGGTGGATGGTGTCGATGAGGCCCTGGCTCTGTACCGCCAGCATGCAGGTCAGATGCATCATGACGCGGACGCCATGGAACGAGACATGAACCTGCTATTCGAAAAGATGTTTGTGAGCGGACCGCCGCCGATCAAGTCCTGGGAGAGGCGCGCTCGAGCGAACCTTGAGACGACTCTGGGTCTAGCGAGGTTGCACGAGCGCAAGATCGGGCGTGGGGTGAGCCACATCGCTCGCTCCTTGCGCTCGGACCCGACTTCGTTCCTACGAGCCATCAACCGCCGGACGGATCGCGGAAGATGAAGCGGGTCGTGATGTTTACGCCCGGGCTGACCGAGCCCGGCGGGGCTGCTCGCCGCTCGCGCCTGCTTGCTTCAGAGCTTGCACGGCGCGGTTGGGACGTGCGCGTCGTTACGCGGGCGGGCACCCTCAGAAGATTCTCGACCACCCGGACGGCCGGACTGATCACCGTCGAGGTCCCTGGGTTCCATGCACCGCGTTTGGGGGCCGTTCTCTTCCTCTTGGTGGCCGTGACGCTGGGGATTTCTTGGGGGTTTCGGGCACGCGCGTTCGTGGCCGTGCAGATCACCTCGCAAACGACGGCCGCCGCAGTCTGTGGTCTCGTCCTGCGCAAGCCCTTTGTCGCGTTCCTCACGACCGGGGGCAGCATCAGCGAAGTTGGATACGTCTTGGGGCGCCGCACCGCCGGTATTCGGCGGTGGTTACTGAGCCGCGCGCGGGCCCTCATTGCTCAGACCGATCACGCCCGGGAGGATCTCGCTTCCTCCTTCCCCCAGGCTCGGGTTGTCGTCGCTGCGAACCCAGTCATGCTTGTCGGCGTTGCTCCACTCAACGGTGAACCCAAGGCATTGTTCACCGGGCGGTTCTCCGAGGAGAAGGATCTCGGGCGCCTCCTCGATTGCTGGCGAAGCATCGCGGCCGCCGATGAGGCCGCCCGCCTCACCTTGTTGGGGGAAGGGGGGGCCTACCGTTCGGTGGAGGCAGAGCTTCGATCGAAGATCGAGGGCGACGACGTGCTCGCCCGTTCGGTCGAACTACCAGGATGGGTCGCGGACGTGCAGCCGTATCTTGTCTCGAACGATGTCTACGTCTTCCCGAGCCTCAGCGAAGGGATGTCAAATTCGCTTCTTGAGGCGTGCGCGGCAGAGCGTGTCGTCGTGGCATCCGACATCCCACCCAATCGGGCAGTGGTTGGCGATGGCCACCCTCTCTTGTTCAAGGCGGGGGACTCGGATGACTTATCAAGATGCCTTCAGGCCGCCCTCTACGATGCCGACGTCCGTCGGCTAGCGATTGCACACGTTCGAGCGCGCCTGCCCCTTTTCTCCATTGAAGGCTTCGTGAACGAAATCGAAGCGTTGCTAGAGGAGTGATCGTTGGGCGTTAGACATGCTGCTAAGAGGGCCCTTTATCCGCTGGCGCCCACGGCCTTGCAGCGCGTGATCGACCGGGCTTATTACAAGCGCCGACTGATCGCCGGGACCCTTGTTTCAGAACCAGAGTTGGCGATCCTTGATCGGATGGTCCGAGCCGGCTCCGTGGTGGCCGACGTCGGGGCGAATCTCGGGTCCTACACGCTCCAACTGTCTCGGATCGTTGGCCCTGATGGCAAGGTTCTGGCGCTAGAGCCGATCCCACGTACCGCTGCTCTCCTCGATCACTTCGTTAAGCGACTAGCACCGCACAGGAATGTAGAAGTGATCAACGCCGCGGCCGGCGAATCGGAAGGTAGGGCCGAGATGTTCCTCCCGCGCGAGGGTGGGCTCCCCAACTTCTATGTTGCAAGCCTCTTATCGATCCACGAGGGGCCGACTTCGACTACGGCGGTTCAGGTGACCACCCTTGACGTCCAGAGGAAGAAGCTTGATCGACCTATCTCGTTCATCAAGATCGATGCAGAGGGGGCCGAACTGATGGTTCTGCGCGGCGCCCGAGAGGTCATCCTGAAGGACCGGCCGGTTCTGCTATGTGAGATCGGCGAAAGCGCGCGCGCTGGCCTCTATGGCGCCGCCGACGTGGAGGATTGGTTGGTGGCGCATCGCTACCGGTTACATCAATTGGTGGGCGGCGAGATCTTGGCATGTTCAACGCGGGAACCGTTGTCATCGTCTCGCAACTACTTTGCCTTCCCCGAGGCGTGATGCGCGATCGTCGCCGTCCGCGCCTCGTGATCGATGTGCGTGCGCTGACTCGTCAGCGTGATGGGAACAGCACTTACATCCTTGGGGTAGTGCCACGATTACTTTCGCTTGCGAGCGGCTGGGAGCGGACGATCATCGTAGATCGAGAGCTCGTCCGAGTAGTTGAGGGATGGGAGTGTGAGATTGCCTTCAACGGGTCGTCACCGATGCGGCTAGCGCAACACGTGACGATCCCAAGGCTTAACAAGCGCTTGCGACCGGACGTCTTCTTCTATCCGGCACACGACCCACCTCTGTTCTCCGTCGGAGCACCTCTTGTCATGACGGTGCACGACGTGACCCCTTTCTTGCTTCACCCTTACTTCGAGTCTTGGGACAGACCGAAAAGGGCGTACCTCCGCTTCGTGCTTGCCAGGGGTCTGAGGCGAGCTGAGCGGGTGATCGCGGTATCGAACACGACCAAGGAAGGGATAGGAGAGGTATTCGGCAAAGCCGCATCGGACAAGACCACGGTTGTGTACAACGCGGTCGCATCGCCCTCTTCTGAAACGAAAGGAACGAACAGACATTTCCTGTATCTAGGAACGGACAGACCTCACAAGAACCTCCTGAGACTTATCGATGGTTATGCCTCGGCGTCGCAGGGTCGGTCCGACATTCCGCCGCTGGTCCTGGTTGGTGGCTTTCGGAGCGAGGGCGAGGTTCGAGACGTCGTGGCTAAGGCAGGGGTCTCTCATGCCGTCACCTTTGCAGGGCACGTACCCGACGACAGGGTGGACGAACTGATGCGGGAGGCCATCGCGCTGGTCGTGCCGTCCATCGCCGAAGGATTCGGTCTTCCTATCTTGGAAGCCATGGCACGAGGATTGCCGGTCATCACGAGCGACCGGTCCGCATGCAGGGAGATAGCCGCAGAAGCGGCTCTAATCATCGATCCCTTCGATCCGGCAGCGATCGCGGCTGCGATCATCCGAGTTGCTACAGACGGAGAGCTCCGCAAGCGGTTAAGAGTTTCTGGGTTGCAACGAGCATCAGTCTTTAGCTGGGACGCGGCTGCCCGCGCGACGCTCGACGTGATCGAGTCGGCGCGGCGCGCCGACATCGGTGAGACTGAGGAACAGCATTGACGGCATCCGTCCTCAGGCTCATCACTCGATTGAATATCGGCGGCCCCGCGATCCAGGCATTGCTACTCACGCGTGCTCTTCGCGATAGCTACCCCACGATCCTTGCGACGGGGACTCCACCTGATGAAGAAGGAGAGCTGACCGATCCGGCTGTGGAGGTTGTGCGTGTCCCACTGGTGAGACCGATCCGCCTGCCGACCGATATCGCTGCGTACCGGTCAGTCCATCGCTTGATCGAGTCCTCGGGAATCAGACTGATCCATACGCACATGGCCAAGGCCGGGATCATCGGGCGCCTCGCAGCGCGTCGCTCTCGAACTCCGGTGAAGACCGTCCATACATTCCATGGGCATGTGCTGGAGGGCTACTTCACACCGCCCGTTGAAAAGGCCTTCGTAGCCATCGAGCGCTCGCTCGCGCGCCGGACCGACGCGCTGGTTGCCGTTAGCAACGAAGTACGAGACTCACTGCTGGCGCTGGGGATCGGTTCGCCTCAGCGGTTCCACGTGGTTCCTCTTGGTTTCGACCTATCACCTTTCCTGGGGATCTCCGAGCCGTCCGGTGTGCTCCGAACACAATTGGGACTTTCTCCTGGTGCGCGGTTGATAGGGACTGCAGGGCGGATCGTCGCGATCAAAGACCATGAGACCTTGCTTCGAGCGATGACCAAGGTGCCCGAGGCCCATCTCGCAATCCTCGGAGATGGGGAGAACCGGGCTGATGTGGAAGCCGCAGTGCGTCGGCTTGGTCTCGAGGAGCGGGTCCACCTGCTGGGCTGGCGCCTCGACATGGCTGCTTGTCTCGCCGATATGGATGTCGTCGTGTTGACCAGTCGGAACGAAGGAACTCCAGTGTCACTGATCGAAGCGTCGGCCTGTGCGCGGCCCGTTGTAGCGACCGATGTTGGCGGGGTCCGCTCGGTCGTGCTCGACGGTCGTACCGGCTTGCTTGCGCGCGCCGGCGACGATGCGGCCATCGCGTCGCATCTGCTCACTTTGCTCAACCATCCTGCTACGGCGTCCGACCTGGGTCGGGCGGGTCGCAAGCATGTTCGGGATCGGTTCGATCACTCGCGACTCATCGCGGACATCGAGGAGCTATACGGATCGCTTCTCGCGCCCTCCGCCTAGACTGGGCGCCTCATGACACCATCCACGTCCCTAAACCTTGCCGTGGGTAGCTCGACCGAGAAGGGGATCGTCGCTCGCATCGAGGGTTTCGCCATATCGCACCCCCTGGCCTTCATCTTCTTGCTGGCGCTGGTCGTAAGGGTGTTCATCGCAGTTGTCCTGACGCGGTACTTCAGCGGGACGCTCCTGCTCGATGACACCACGTATCACCAGATGGCGGTCGACATGGCTGCCGGTCGAACGGCGCACTGGGACGAGTTCACTAACACGCTCTACTGGGGTACCGCCACGTTCATGGTGCCGGTGACGTTTCTGTATAAGGTCTTCGGCCCCCAAGCCATCGTTGCCCAACTGATGATCGGCATCGTCGGGTCCCTGACCGCTCTTTTCGTTACGCGTTTGGCTATGGAGTTCCTCTCGGTTCGCTGGGCTCTAGCCGCGGGGTGCTTCATGGCGCTGCTTCCCTCTCAGGCGTTCTGGTCGTCCATGCTTCTGAAGGACGCATTCGTCTGGTTCGTTCTATCTGGCCTGGGTTTGACGATCGCTGTTGCCGCCCGCTCGGGGGGCCGGAAACTCCTGATGCTCATGTCGATAGCGGGCGTTCTGTTGATCGCGTTGAGCTACCTCCGGCTCCACACGCTCGTCGTCGCATCGTGGGCGCTGATGATCGCGATGTTCTTCGGCATCCGCGCGTTTCGGACCCTCAGGGTCGGATCGGCGGTGGTGGTCGCTACGCTCGTGCCACTGATATTCGGCGGTATCGGGGCGGCCGGACTCAGTCTCGCCACGAATGCGGGGTCGCTCGAGGATCGTCGCTTCCAGAACGCGGTCGGCGCGAACACCGCGATCGTCGACGCGACGGAATCAGTCCCTCCCTGGCAGGAGGTTGAGCAACTAGAGGGTGAGGCCGCGCGTCTGGAGGCGGCCGCCACGACCGCGTCGCCGGAGGAAGCAGAGGGATTTCGTGAGGAGGCGACGGAGCTCCGAGAGCAGATCATTGCACTTGAGGCACAACGTGCACAGTTCGAGGGCCGCCCTGCTCGACCGGCCGAGACGGGACCGCTCGATCCGGACATAGCGCATCTTCCGCGCGGCTTGTCGGTGATGTTGATCGAGCCGTTCCCGCTGCCATACAGGGGAACTATCGGGTTGCGCCTAGCGCGCCTCGAGGCACTGCTTTGGTATCCGCTGCTCTTCCTCGCGGGCGCGGGGATCGTCCGTGCGCGAGAACATCTGCGTCAACTCGCATTTCCGCTCGTCGCCGGAGTGGGGATCGTGGTGATGTACGCCTTGACGGAAGGAAACATCGGGACGGCTCATCGACACCGAGGCGAGTTCGTATGGGTGATCGCGCTCCTGGCGGCTCTAGGGCTGGCACGTCTGCGAGGCTCCTCCACTCGTTCCACCATCTCCGAGGCTTGAGCTCTCATAGCCGAGAGGCCCTAGCGCGATGAAACAGCGCGTCCTCGAGTTCGGTCCCCCCGTGCGGCGCGCGATCTTGCTGACGCTTGCTGCGGGTGTGCCGCTGTTCTTCCTGCGCTTCACCAACGACGCGTTCGGGGTCCCGAAACTCGCGTTACTGATGATAGGGGTGTCTCTGGTTTCGGCAATCA
>Ga0299913_10000327_pt1 | contig 28541 bp, 22 predicted proteins | sample RVTome_9_FD_201360 | JGI IMG/M metagenome (GOLD analysis project Ga0299913, IMG submission 201360) | Soil microbial communities from uranium-contaminated site in the Upper Colorado River Basin, Wyoming, United States - RVT155D38 (version 2) ... | reverse complement strand
CGCGCAAGACGACGCGGAGGAAGAGCACCGCGCGTAAGACGACAGCGCGTAAGAAGTCGACCGCGCGTAAGCCTGCCCGACGGCGGAAGAAGTCGACGGCGCGGAAGCCTGCAGCGCGTAAGACCACGCGTCGGCGTAAGTCGACCGCGCGGAAGCCTGCAGCGCGTAAGAAGACCACGCGTCGGCGTAAGTCGACCGCGCGGAAGGCTCCGGCTCGCAAGAGATCAACAGCTCGCCGGAAGACAACGCGCCGGAAGACCGCGCGCAAGCGCTAGTCGCCTAACGCGGATTCCAACGAGTGGCCCGGCTCCAACAGGAGCCGGGCCACTTGCGCGTCCGGGTCCGGTAGGAACCGTTCTTCGACGAGGCCGACCAGCTCGGTCGAGACCACCTCGGCCCCATTCCGCCGGGCCCCCTCAGCGACCAGAGTGAATGCGTCCTCGATCCCCAGCTCCTCGGGGGCGATCAGGTTCATGGAGACCTGGGCTCCCACCCCGGCCGGCAGTGCCAGGGCTTGGAGCGAGCGCTCCACCCTGATCGATCGGGCGATCTGGGATGCCACCTCGAGGCCGGCACCCACGACCACATTGAAGGCGATGAGGGGGCCGCGGGCCCCCACACACACGACGCCGACGGCAGGGTCGATCGCCGGGGCCCCTTCGTCGGGGGCCAGACCGGCATCGATCCTGGCGGCCAGCGTGGCGAGCCCGCCGCGGCGCAGGCCGGGAAGAGAACGGGTCTCCGCTCGGCGCGCCGCGTGCCCGTAGAGGAAGACCGGGATGCCGAGGGCCCCGATCCGTAGAGCTATCGAGTGGGCGAGGGCCACGGCCTCCTCCATCGTGGAGCGGAACGGCACGACGGGGCAGACGTCCAGCACGCCGAGGCGGGGGTGGGCGCCGTCATGGCCCTCGAGATCGATGCTCCGGCAGGCCCCGGCCAGCCACGTCATCCCCGCGGCAAGATCGGCGCTGCTTCCCGTAGTGGTGAAGACGCTGCGGTGATGAAGCCCATCACTATGAACATCGAGGACCCTGACGGCCGCCTCTGTGAGCCCCGCGTGGAATGCCCCGATCCGCGCCCGATCGCGCCCTTCGGAGAGGTTCGGGATGGCAAGCAGGCCCACCGCGGCACGATATCGACTCCCAGGCTCCGGATGAGCCGTGAGTACCGGGGCGACGACAGAGCGTTACCGTTGGGATGATGACCGACTACGGATACACCGTCGAGGTCCCCGCCGACTACGACGAGACCGTGATCCGAACCCGCGTCGCGCTCAAGAGCGAAGGCTTCTCGATCCTCACCGAGTCCCACGTGGGTGGTTTGCTCGGCCCGGAATCGGGCGACGCCCGGCAGTACCTGATCATGGGTGCGTGGAGCACGGGCATCCAGAGGTCTCCCGATCCCGAGGTTCGCATCGCGCTCAACCTCCCGTGCAACGTCGTCGTTCAAGAAGCGGGATCGGGAGCCTTGGTCGCGGCCCTCGATCCTTTCGAGCAGATCGATCCCAGCGATACCGATTCCGTCCATGCCGCCGAGAGTGCCCGCGCTGCGCTCGGCCGCGCTTTCGGAAGGATCTCGGGAGGCGAATGATGGCGGCCGCTCGGAACGAGATCGTCGAGAGATTCCTGTCCCGTCTCGACGATGTCGTGGAGCGTTGCACCTTGGTGATCTTCGAGAAGATCCCGGCCTACGGACGGATGAGCGCGGACATCACCGAGGACCTGAAGAAGGCCGTTCGGGACAATGTTGCGACGCTGGCCCAGGTGATCAGTCGCGGCCGGGAGATCCGCGGTGACGAGCTCGAAGGCATCGAACGTGTCGGGGCTCGCCGGGCGCAGCAATCCATCCCCTTGGATGACGTCCTTCACGCCTACCGGATGGTGTCGCGGGTGTGCTGGGACATCGTGTCGGAAGAGTGCCGAGCTCAGCAAACCCCCGATGCGCTCGAAGCGACGATCGAGCTTGCGGAAGCCATCCTTCGTTACACAGACCAGATCTCGACCGGCGTTGCCCAGGCTTACGCGAAAGCTCAACGTGCGATCGTGCGCGAGCGTGAAGGGGCCCGCCGGGAGTTCCTTGCCGATCTCCTCTACGGCACGGAGGCTCCGCCCGAAGACATCCTGCGCCGCGCCCATAGCTTCGGCTACGACCTATCCCTCGGCTATCTGGCATTGGTGGGGATCGGCCCCGAGGACGACGCGAACAAGGAGCTATCTCTCTCCTCGGCGGCCGCACGGGTGATCGGAGAGGGCGGGGACTCGATCGTGATGCAGAAGGGCGACGTTTCGATCGCGCTGCTCCCGATGGACCCGAGCGCGGATCCTGTGATGGTTCCGGAAAAGCTCGTGGCCGAGCTGAGCAGCGTGTGGTGCTTCGGTGTGGGAGGCCCCCAGCCCGGTCTCGAGGGGATCCGGCGGGCCTATCTCGAGGCTCGTGAAGCCCTCGAGATAGGGCTTGCGGTCCGCCCCGACGACCGGGTGTTCCGCTTCGACGAGCTGCTCGCCTATCACTTCCTGCGCGTCGAGCCGGCGCTCGTCGAGCGGTTCGTCTCTCAGACCCTCGGGCCGCTGCTCGAATACGACGAACGGCGGAAGGGCGAGCTGGTGAAAACCCTTGACGCTTACTTCGCATCGGATGGAAGCGTGAAGATGGCAGGTGAGCGACTTTTCGCTCACCCCCACACGGTGACTTACCGCCTGAAACAGATCGAGAAGCTCACCGGGTGGTCCCTGCGCGATCCCGAGGACAAATTGCGGCTTCAGCTCGGCTTGCGAGCGCACCGGCTCGCTCAGGTCCGACAGGAGGGTGACGATCAGCGATCCGACTGATCTACGAATCGCGATAGTGGGGAGCTTCTCCACCGGCAAGACGACGCTGGCCGAGTTGCTGGCGCGCCGGCTCGAGCTTCCGTTGTTACCGGAGGCAGCGCGCGAGGTCGTCGCGCTCGGATTCAAGTTGGACAAGGACGCAACCCCGGAGACCGAGACTCTGATCTTCCTCAAGCAGTACAACAACGAGCTTGCGACCGAGCGATTCGTCGGGGATAGATCGTTGATCGACGTGATGGCCTATGCGGGGTGGGTGCTCGACAACCAGACGCGGTCGAAAGAGATCGCGTTGTGGGAGGAATGCGAACGACTCGCCGAGCGCCGGCTGCGCACCGGGTATTCGCACGTCTTCTATCTCCCGATCGAGTTCCCCATCGTGCTCGATGGGTTGCGCCCCGACGACCCCGACTTCCAGCGAGAGATCGATCACCGCATCCTGGGTCTTCTCGACACGCACGGCATCGTCTACGAGACCGTCACCGGCTCCGTCGACGAACGGATGTCCAAGATCCTCGGGATGATCGGGCGCTCCTGACCTCACTGTAGATTCCTGACGTGCCTCAACGTGTGCTGATCATCGGTTGGGACGGCGTCGACTGGAAGATCCTCCAGCCGATGCTCGACGCGGGTGAGCTACCGAATCTGAAAGCGATGATCGAGCGCGGGGCATACGGAGACTGCCTCTCGACGGTGCCCCATCACTCGTGGTGCGCGTGGCCGTCGTACATGACGGCGCTGAATCCGGCGGGGCACGCGGTGTTCGACATCCTCGAGCACAAGCCGGGCGTGTCGAGGCGTCTGCCGATCACCTACAACTCGATACAGGCCCCCACGGTGTTCGAGGACTTCTCGGTGGCCGGGAAGACATCGTTGGCGCTGAATATCCCTCTGACCTTCCCGACCCCGAAGATCAAGGGGAAGGTCGTCGCCGGAGGGGTTCTCCCCGCGGCCCGCTCGTACACGTATCCGACCGAGCTGCAGCAGGAGCTCGATCGGAACGCGCCGTTCCCGGTCAACGGCATGAGCTGGACCACGTTCCGGAATCGTCCGGAAGCCTTCTTGGAAGAGTGCGCTGAGATAACGGCTAAGCGGCAGAAGTCGTTCGAGTACCTGATGGACACGACCGACTGGCAGTTCGCCACGGTCGTGTATGTCTCGACCGATCGCATCCAGCACTGCCTGATGGAGTACATCCATCCGGAGCACCCCGCCTATCCCGAGATGAGCCAGACTCCCGTGGCGAAACAAGCGCGGGCGATATACCAGCAGTTGGACGAGGGTCTGGCGAGGTTGCTCGAGCGCACGACGGACGACGATCTCGTGATGCTGATGTCGGACCACGGGCATCAGGCATGCACCCGGTGCGCCACGATGGACCGGGTGCTCGAGCACTACGGCTTCCTCGAGTTCGGCCGCGGATCGATGGCTTTCAACCTGATCCGCTGGGGGCCGGGTCGCCGCATCGCCCGTCGTCTCTACGACATCTTCAAGCTGCACGGCAAGATCTCGATCCCGGCGTCGCCGATCGAGTGGTCCAAGAGCCGCGCCTACACATCCGTCGTTTCGACGGGCGAGGGCGTGTCGGTCAACCTCAAGGGCCGGGAGCCGGAAGGGATCGTCGAGCCGCACGACTACGAGAAGGTACGCGACGAGATCTACGAAGCACTGAGCTCGTGGCGCGACCCCAAGACCGGGCTTGCCCCCATCGCGAAGATCTATCGGAAGGAAGAGGTCATGAAGGGCGCTTTCTTCGATACGGCGCCCGATCTCTTGTTGGTCCCGGCCCCCGGGTACTCGCTGACGCATGCCAAGTCGATGCTCGAGGATGCGGACTGGCTGTCGGGTGATCACAGGTTGGAGGGAGTACTGGTCGCAACGGGCCCCGAGGTGAAGGCAGGCCCTCTGACCGAGACGGCCGAGCTCATCGACCTTGCTCCGACGGCGATGGCTGCGCTCGGCGTACCGAGCGGCATCCCCCGCGACGGCAAGGTTCTCCCCTCGCTGGTTGGCCCCGACAAACAACTCGTCCTGTCCGAACGTGGACCGGGCGAGGACCGCGACTACGGCGAAACGGGGCTAACCTCTGACGAGGAAAGCGAGGTCGAGGACCACCTCAGAGGCCTCGGTTATGTCGAGTAACTCAGGAGGAAACCCAAGTGCGTGCACGTAGGTCGTGTCTGTCCGTTCCGGGCTCGAGCCCGAAGATGCTCGGCAAGGCCCCCGGGCTCCCCGCCGACCAGATCTTCATGGACCTCGAGGACTCCGTCGCCCCTCTGGCTAAAGCAGACGCCCGGGGCAACGTCATCGATGCGCTCAAGAACAACGACTGGGGCGAGAAGACCGTGGTCGTGCGCATCAATTCGATCGACACGCAGTGGGCGGCCGACGATCTCAAGACCGTCGTCGAGGCCGCCGGCAACTACCTCGACTGCATCATGATCCCCAAGGTCCAGCACGCACACGAAGTTCTGTTCGTCGACCACATGTTGCGCATGATCGAAACGAACGTCGGTCTCGACAAGCGGGTCGGTCTCGAGGTCCAGATCGAGACTGCGACGGGACTCAAGAACATCCACGAGATCGCACACGCGTCGGACCGGATGGAGACGTTGATCTTCGGGCCCGCGGACATGAGCGCGTCGCTCGGTCTCCCCACCGTTACGGCCGGCCTGCCGATGCCCGGCTATCCCGGCGACCACTTCCACTGGGTGCTCGAGACGATCCTCGTCGCGGCTCGCGACGCCGGCTTGCAAGCGATCGATGGGCCGTATCTGTTGATCAAGGACCTCGACGGTTTCCGTGAGATGGCGATGCGCGCCCGAGCGCTCGGCTACGACGGCAAGTGGGCCCTGCATCCCGGCCAGATCGACGTGCTCAACGAGGTGTTCACTCCGACCCAGGACGAGTACGACAAGGCCGAGGCCCTCCTCGAGGCGTACAAGCACGCGACCGAGGTCGAGCGGACCGGCGCAGTGATGTTCGGTAACGAGATGATCGACGAAGCGTCGCGCAAGATGGCGACTCAGTTCGCGGAACGCGGCCGAGCCGCGGGCATGACGGTCGCGAAGAAGCTCGAAGATTTCCGGCGCGAGTGGGCCGAGTAGCCGCACGCAGCGTTCTTCATGCCGGTCGACCCTGATCTCTCCGCCGCTGCCGCCGCCGTCGAAACGGCGCGGAAGGTAGTCGACACCGGGGCGCGTCACCTGGCGGCCACCGGCGATTCCGACGGCGATCAGGTCGTCGCTTACGACCTGGCGCACGCGGCCGCCGCCGTGGAGACCGCCCGGGCCCTCCTCGACTACGGGGCCAAGGGCGCTGTCGAGGCCCGCATCGCCTGCGCGTTCGTGGCCGATGCGGTTCACGATGTCGCTACCCGCGTGCTGGGGCGCGATGGCGAATGGGGGACCTCACCCGACGCGCTGGACGACGCCCTCCCGTTCGTGCGTACGTATCGGTCCCCGGGATTCCTCTCCGAACTATGCGGCGAGCAGGGACCTCGGCACCTCGATGACGATCTCGGGATGGTGCAGGACACGTTCCGTCGCTTCGCCGAGAACGAGATCGCCCCGGTAGCCGAGGAGATCCACCGCCGCAACGAGGACATCCCCGAAAGCATCATCCAGGGCCTGGCCGAGCTCGGCGCGTTCGGACTATCGGTGCCCGAGGAATACGGCGGCTTCGCGGCCGGCGGCGAAGGCGAGTATCTCGCGATGGTCGTTGCGACCGAGGAGCTATCTCGCGGTTCGCTCGGCGTCGGCGGAAGCCTCATCACCCGCCCCGAGATCCTCACCCGAGCTCTCGTAAAGGGCGGCACCGAAGAGCAGAAGAAGGAATGGCTCCCGCGCGTCGCCGGTGGAGAGACCATGGTCGCGGTCGCCGCCACCGAGCCCGACTACGGCTCCGACGTCGCGGGTTTCAAGACAACGGCAACGCCGGACGGCGGCGGCTGGCGGATCAACGGCGTCAAGACGTGGTGCACGTTCGCGGCGCGTGCCGAGGTGCTCATGCTCCTCGCCCGCACCGACCCCGACCGATCCACGGCCCATCGCGGCTTGTCGCTGTTCATCGTCCCCAAGGAGCGCGGCGAGGGCGAAGGCTTCGAGCTCACGCAGAGCGAGGGAGGCCGTATGGAGGGCCGGCCGATCGACACGATCGGCTACCGGGGCATGCACTCCTACGAAGTCGCTCTCGACAACTGGTACGTCCCGGGCGAGAACCTCATCGGCGGCCCCGAAGGGATGGGCCGGGGCTTCTACCTCCAGATGGAGGGTTTCGAGAACGGCCGGCTCCAGACCGCAGCACGGGCGCTGGGGTTGATGCAAGCGGCGTACGAGGCCGCTCACGACTACGCGGTCGACCGGAAGGTGTTCGGCAAGGCTCTCATCGAGTACGAGCTGACCCGGGCGAAGCTCGCCCGCATGGCCGTCGTCATCCAGGCCAGTCGTCAGTTCGCCTACCAGGTGGCGCGCTTGATGGCCAAGGGCGAAGGAACGATGGAAGCTTCGATGATCAAGGCGTACGTGTGCCGCGCGGCCGAGTGGCTGTGCCGCGAGGCCATGCAGATCCACGGGGGCATGGGCTACGCGGAGGAGTTCCCCGTCAGCCGCTACTTCGTCGACGCGCGCGTTCTATCGATCTTCGAGGGAGCCGACGAGGTCTTGGCTCTAAAGGTGATCGCTCGCCGCCTCCTGGAGCGCCACAAGCACTAATTTCGCTTCGGCGCTGCCGGGAAGTCGGCTGTGGCGGTGCGCTCTTTGATCGTCGCCTTGTCCACGTCGAGCTCGGGGACGTCGCTCATGGCTTCGGCAGCCTTGCCCTCGAGGTTGGGTATCCGCAGGTACTCGAGGAACGGCAGCTCGATCTTGCCCTTCGTGATGATGACGGTCTGACCCGTGGGGTAGGTCTGGAACCACGATGTGTCGCTCGATGCGAGCAGGATCCCGATGCGATGGCCCTCGCGCAGGATCCAGTCCTGCGGATAGAGCTCGTACGTCACGCGACCGGAGCTTGCGATCAACGACGCTCCTTCGGCGATCATCCGAGCATTGCCCTTGGGGTCGACGTCGTAAAGAAGCGTCACGAGGCTCGCATTCGGCACGACCGTCTCCACTTTCACGTCGACGATCGGGGTCCCGGCGAATCTGACGTCGTGAGGGGCGGGTTGGGTGAACGTCCACGAGCCGACCCCCTCCGATGCCGAGTTGCTCCCGTCGTCGCCGTACTCGCCGGGCTTCACCTTGAGTGAGCCACGGTCATAGCTCGCATCGGGAGGCGGCCACTCCGACTCCGTGCGCCAGCGGCCTTCTCCGTCCTGGACCTCGACGCGGCCCGGATACCTCGGAAGCGGCTTGCCCTTCAAGAAGTGATCGAAGAAGCTCATCGCCTCATCGAGGAAACCGTCGCGTCCGACCAGCTTGACCTCGTTGCCCCGCACGTGGTCGTACTGGCCGAACCAGCCACGATGCCACCCGCGGTAGCCCTCCCAAGTGTCCATGAAGTTGTCGGGTTTGGTGTTCGCATCCAGGAACCCGTGGCTCCAGAACACCGGCACCTTCGAAAGGCGCGCCTGACCGGAGATCTCGCCCTCTTGCCAGTACGGCGAGTTGCGGTCCGGGGTGAGGTTCGACTGGGCCGGATGCTTGATGTAGCAGCTTGGATCGGTAAGGGTGCCGATCGCGGGGTAGAGGAATTTCTCCGGCGGCGAATCCGGCGCGACTGAGGGCGCGAGGTCATAGCCGCCGTAGAGCGCGGGCGTTGCGTACCAACCCGAGTTGTAGTGGACGCCGTTCATGAAAGCGATCTTGTAGCGGTCGTCGATCGGGGACTGGACAACCGCAGCTTCGAGGCCCGACGGCTTGTTCGCGAGCGCCATCACCTGGGTCCACGCGTCGTAGCTCTTGCCCCACATCCCGACCTTGCCGTTCGACCACGGCTGGCGCGCGGCCCACTCGACTGCAGACTTCGCATCCATCTGCTCGCCTGCACCGCCGTAGTCGTAGCAGCCGTCGCTGCCGCCGAAACCGCGCGAGTCGACCTGTACATAGGCGTAACCCCGCTTGAAGATGTCGCCGCCCTCGATCATGTCGGCGAAGCGCTCGACGACCGGGCCCGACTCTGGGGCTCCCGCACCATTCAACGCGTTCGTTCCGAAGTAGGGACCGATTGAGAGGATCACGGGATGCTGATCGTTCACCCTCCGATCCTTCGGTAGGAACACGTCGGCATGCAGCATCGTCCCGTCCCCGGACGGGAAGAAAACCTCCGTCCAAGTGGCGTCCTTAGGGACCTCGTCGGCGCGGGCCGGTACCGGAGCCATGGCGAGAGCGACCAGAAGTACGAGGACGACGATCAGCGACAGTTTTCTCATGCCCGAGGGGTTCGCCGCGGCCCACCCGGCCCCCTTTTGGATGAGTTTGGTAGGGCCCTACCGGATCAGGTAAGGGTCAGTCGAGATCCCCGGCTTCGACCCGTTCAAGGCGGCGGTCGCGGACCAGCTTGTGACCGGTGAGCTTCTGGATCTGCTCGGGGTCGTCCATCCCTCGGGCGACCAGCAACAGGAGGTCGCGCAGCGAGATGATGCCTACGACCTTCCCGTCGGGGGTCGTGACGGGCAGGTGTCGGAACCACTTGTCGAACATGATCTGAGCCGCATCGCGAACGTGCGTGTCCGGCTGGATCGTGACCACGTCGGTGGTCATGACGTCCCGCAGGCTTACGGATTTGGGGTCCTGGCCGGCTCCCACGACCTTCAGCACGTCACGCTCGGTGACGATGCCGGCGAGCGACTCGCCCTCCATCACCAATAGCGACCCGGTCTGCTGCTGCCGCATCTTCGCTGCGGCTTCCGCAAGCGTGTCGTCCGCGGCATCGGTCACGGCCGCCTGGGTCATCAGATCGGAGACGTGCATCTCCTGATTGTAGTTGCCGGCATCGCCTTCGAATAGACCGACCTAGACTCGACCCCGATGCGCTTCGGGCTCGCTCTGCCCCATTACGACACCAGCTTCGCGGGCGAGCGCGCCGGCTGGGGTGCGGTCCGGCGTGTGGCGGATGTGGCCGAGCGCTCCGGCTTCGACTCGCTGTGGGTGTCAGACCACCTGTTCCTCGACTGGGGCAAGTACGGGGGGCCCGCCGATCCTCAGGGCTCGCTCGAATGCTGGACGACCCTGTCGGCCCTCGCGGCCTCGACGCAGAGGATCCGCCTCGGATCGCTGACGTTGTGCAACGACTTCCGCGATCCGGCGCTTCTCGCCAAGATGGCGGCGACGCTGGACCTCCTGAGCGGCGGACGGCTCGACATCGGGCTCGGCGCAGGCTGGTACGAACCCGAGTACGCGGCCGCAGGGATCGCATTCGACCGTCCCGGGGTACGCATCGAACGCCTGCGCGAATCGGTCCAGATCGTCGGGCGGATGCTCGAGGGCGAGACGCTTACCTTCCAGGGCAAGCACTACCGGACCGAGGGTGCGTTGTGCCGTCCTCTTCCGATCCAACAGCCGCGGCCCCCCATCTGGATCGGCGGTAAGGGCGACCGCTTGCTCGGCACCGTGGTCGATGTCGCCGACGGATGGAACATGTCGTGGCTGGGAGACATCGCGGCTTACGAGGCCAGACTCGCGGTTGCGAACCGGTTGTGCGAGGAGCGGGGTCGCGATCCCAAGTCCCTCAAACGCAGCGTCGGGGTCTATACGCTCGCCGGAAGGGACGACGCCGACGTTCAACGGCGGTTCGAGCGACTGCTGGCGCGCACCCCCCAGGGGGTATTGCAGCCTGCTAGTTCGGGCCCGGCAGTATCCTTGGAGGAGTTCAAGAAGACGCGTTTCGCCGGCACGGTCGGAGAGGTGACCGACAAGCTGGGTCACCTGGCCGACCTTGGTGTAGAAGAGGTGATCGTCGGCTTGGGCGCCGTGCCGTTCCAGGTGGCCGACCTCGAAGAGGTCGAGTTCGTCGGTACGGAAGTGGCCGGAGTTCTTTAGATCGGAGGTCTTGTCGTGAGCGGCATCGGAGCTCCCGAACTACTCGTTTTCTTCCTCGTGTTGTTGCTCCTGTTCGGCGCGTCGCGCCTCCCCAAGCTGGCCCGTTCGATGGGCCAAGCGGGGAAGGAGTTCAAGGCGGGGATGAAGGAGGGCTACAAGGAGGAGGAGATCGAGGGGCCGTGCCCGTTCTGCAGCGTGGACGTGCCCCAAGGCGCCAAGTTCTGTCCCGGATGTGGGAAGAGCGCCGACGAGATCGTGGCCCAGAAGAAGTCGAAGCAACCGAAGTCCGCCTGAACCGCCCGCTCTGGAACGATCAGGGCGTCATGACCACCTTGGTCGCCTCGCGCGACGCGAACAGCTCGTAGCCCTTCTCGGCGTCGTCGAGAGGCATGCGGTGCGTGATGATCGCCGTTGGATCCAGGTCTCCCTTGGCCGCTGCCAGCAAGGCGTCTTCCCAGTGACCCTGAACGTTGGCCATCCCGGCGAAGCGAAGATCGAGCCCGCGCACCCACACCCTGCCCATCGGTAGCTCATAGCGCTCGGTCCCGTATACGCCGACGACGGCGATCCGGCCCCCATCTCGGACGCTCTTCATCGCGCTCTTGAGAGCATCGATCGAACCAACCGCTTCGATCGCGACATCCGCCATCGCTCCGTCGGTCGCGCCTGCTACGGCGTTCTGGGCGTCTACCTCTGAGACATCGATCGCGTCCAGGCCGAGCTTCTCGGATGCGAACTTCACCCGCGACTTGTCGACGTCGAGCAGGAACACGCGCTTCGGAGCGTGCCGGAGAGCCGCCGCCGCGCAGAACATCCCAACCGGCCCGGCGCCGATCACGACCACCGTCTCGTCTCGCTCGATCCCCGCGAGTGCGGCCGCGTAGAACCCGGTCGCCAGCACGTCGCCTCCGAACAATGCTTCCTCGTCGCTCAGACCGGCGAGGCCTCCGCTCAACGTGCGGAGGTTGACGTCGGCATTCGGCACCCGCACGAGCTCGGCTTGCGCGCCGTCGAGGTCTCCCACCAACTGACCGAGACCCAGCGCCCGGCGGTTGGAGCAATGGTTGAACCGCCTGGCGGTGCAGGCGGGACACGTACCGCACGCGATGAGGAACGACCCCAGAACCCGGGTGTCCTCGTGATGCCGGCTCACGCCCGTTCCGAGCTCGAGGATCTGGCCCACGAACTCGTGGCCGATCACACCTCCCTCTCGCATCCCCGGTGTCTTCCCCGAGAGCAGATGGAGGTCGGAGGCACAGATGGACGTCTTCTTCACCGCGACGAGGGCGTCTCCGGGCTCGACGATCGTGGCGTCGGGGACCTCGTCGACCGTCACGCCCCCGCCGGTGAACACGACCGCCTTCAGCGATCTGCCCTACGCTTGGCGATCGCGGCGACGGCGGAGAACTCCCATCGCTCCGGGATGTGATCGCTCCTCATCGTTGTTGTTTCATCCTGCGTGAACGTTGGCACCATGGGAAGGGTCACTCTATGGGTCCGGCAGTGACGATGTATTCGACGACCTGGTGCGGCCATTGCCGCCGCCTGGCGCGCCAGCTCGACGAAGCGGGTATCCAGTACCGGGTCGTGGACGTCGATGAAGAACCCGAGATGGGGCAACGCATCGAAGCCCAGACCGGGGGTTACCGGGTGGTCCCGACCGTGGAGGTCGGGGGTGAGCTGCTCGTGAACCCGTCGGTGCTGCAGGTCAGGGCCGCCCTCGCGGGGTAGCCAGGACTTAGCACTTATTGTAAGGTATTTAGATGTCCAACTTCCGCGACCTGCTCCGCCAGGTCAAAGCCGAGATATCCGAGACCACCCCCGAGGAGGTCCACTCCCGCATCGCCGTGGGGGAGAAGGTCGCGTTGCTCGACTGCCGCGAGTCCGAAGAGGTCAACAACGGCATCATCCCCGGCGCTCGCTACCTGTCTCGGGCGCACTTCGAGAGCCGCGTCGAGGACGTCCTGCCCGATAAGGACGCCGAGGTCGTCGTCTACTGCGCCAGCGGATCGCGCAGCGCGTTCGCCACGCGCACCCTTCACGAGCTCGGCTACACCAACGTCAAGAACCTCGCCGGCGGGTTCATCCGGTGGAAGGATCTCGGCTATCGCTTCGATATCCCGCAGATCCTCGATCCGTCCCAGAAGGATCGCTACTCGCGCCACCTGATCCTGCGCGACGTCGGCGAGGCGGGGCAGCTCAAGCTGCTCGGCTCGAAGGTCCTGTGTATCGGTGCCGGAGGTCTCGGTTCCCCGGCGTTGCTCTATCTCGCTGCCGCGGGAGTCGGGACACTTGGGGTGGTCGACTCCGATGTCGTCGAAGAGAACAACCTGCAGCGTCAAGTGATCCACAACACGGATCGCACCGGGATGCTGAAGACGGAATCGGCGAAGGAAACGATCACCAAGCTGAATCCTGATGTGACCGTAGTCATGCATCCGCTTCGCATCGACATATCCAACGTCCGCGAGATCATCGCCGACTACGACGTGATCCTCGACGGCTCGGACAACTTCGACACGCGTTACGCGATCAACGACGCCGCGGTCGAGCTTCGCAAGCCCGTGATCCACGGCTCGATCTTCCGTTTCGAGGGCATGGTGTCCACGTTCGTTCCGTTCGAAGGTCCCTGCTACCGGTGTCTGTATCCGGAAGCGCCTCCTCCCGAGCTCGCTCCTACGTGCAGCGAGGCGGGTGTGCTCGGCGTCCTTCCGGGGATCGTGGGGTGCCTCGAGGCGAACGAAGTTCTCAAGCTGATCGTCGGGTACGGCGAGCCACTGGTCGGCCGGCTGCTCACGTTCGACGCGCAATCGACGCGATTCGGCGAGGTCAAGGTGCGGCGTGATCCGAAATGCCCCGCATGCGGAGCAAGCTCAGCCGAGCGCGAGCGCCCCGCCGAGGAGCGGCAACCGGCAGGAACCTCCGCGGCCTAAGTAGAACCCTCTCAATGGTTGGCCGGAGCGGGTCCGGCCCACGGGGAGGGCACGTGCGACGCCTCATCACATCGGTTGCGATCATCTGTCTGATCGCGTCCATGCCCGGCGCGCTCGCGAGCTCTCCGAAGATCGGGAAAGCGGTTCGCGTCTACAACCCGAACGGCCCGGGTGACGCGACGGTCGTTGCCGTGCTCGATTTCGGCACGATGCCGTATCACTGGGACTTTCTCGGCTCGAAGATGCCGCAGCATCGAGACGCGGATCCGTCCAACGACTTGCCCCTTGACGTCGCGCCTCACGAATGGCTGCCGGGCTTCCCCAACCCGAAGAGGGAGTTCGCTTCTTACAACCGGCTCGCCCTGACCCTCGACGCCAAGAAGGCCACCACGACCGTGGAGTCGCTGAAGTCCGCCGACGCGGCCAAATGGGCGGCAGTCAAACCGTCGACGCCGGAGCAGATGAACTACTACTGGATGCCGGGGACGAAGGTGATCGGCGCGATGACGTTCGATCCCGCCACCAAGATCGTCGGCACACCGGGGGATCACGGTGTCGGTACCACGAGCTCCGCCGTGGGGAACCTGCACGGCACGTGCCCCGAATGCCTCCTGTTCTTCATCGAGCTGGGCAGCGTGGCCGACAGTGAGAAAGCGATCGAGTGGGCGATGGATCAACCGTGGATCGACGCGATCTCGAATTCCTATGGTTTCTCCGCCGCCTATCGCGATCGCTTGTATTCGGGCTCGAACCTGGATGCGCAGCGGAAGGCGACGGAACGCGGCCAGACGGTGTTCTTCTCGGCCGGCAACGGGCAGGACGGCGCCTTCGTGACTCCCAACACCACGAGCTTCTCGTCGCAGGAGGGCCCCGATTGGATCGTCACGGTCGGCGCCATCACACCGGGGGCCGACAACTACTACTACCGGGAGGGGTACGCAGGCGATTCGGCCGACAAGAGCGCGGACCACGCGTCATACATGGGTCACGGCAAGCCTTCCGACGTCGCCGGCATCGGCGGCAACTATCCGACCGCCTACACGAGCATGGAGGTCGGCGGCACCGGCACCTCGGGCTTCGGCGGGACATCGAACGCGACCCCCCAGATCACGGGGACCTACGCGCGGGCCCTCTACTTCGCGCGGAGGAATCTCGCCGGCGCAAGCAAGATCCAGAGGAACGATGTGATCGCGATCGGACGAAAGTTCCGATGCGGAGCGAAGCGACGTGAGTGCGAGCTGGCCGACGGCAAGCTCACAGCCACCGAGCTTCGGACGCGGTTGTTCCACGGCGCGTTGCACACCGAGCCCGGGATCAGCGGACCCGGTGGAGTCGGGCAGCTGCCCGCCGTAGGCGAGGAAGAGTTCTTGAACGAGGGCCACGGCAGCTACTTCGGGCGCGAGACCGGTCGCTTGAACGACTACGACAAAGAGTTCCAGCGGATCGTCGGCCCACTCTTCGGAACCGGCAAGGCGCTGGAGCGTCCGGTCGGCGAGACCGAATGGATGATCGTCGACTCCTTCTGCCGCCAGCATCTGTGGGGCGCGTGGAAGGGTGGCTACTACATCGAAGGCAAGACGGAACTACCCGAGAGCACTCCGACGGCACCGCTGCGAACGCTTATAAAGGAGTCGTGCCCGCTCCTTCAGCCGCCCCCGTAACGCTGAAGATCGCCGTCCTAGCCGACACGCACACGCGCGGCATGTCGCGCGCGCTCCCGGCGGGGGCATGGCCCTATCTCGAGACCGCGGACCACATCCTCCACGCGGGCGACGTCGTGGACCCCTCCGTGCTGCTCGAGCTCAAAGCACTCGCACCGCTCACGGTCGTCCTCGGCAACTGCGATGCCCTCGATGTGAAGGATGCCGGCGCGACCGAGACCGCAGAGGTGACCCTCGGCGGGATCCAGATCGGGATGGTCCACGACTCCGGCCTCGCACCGGGACGCAGGGCTCGGATGAAGTCGCTCTTCCCGTCGGCGCGCGTCGTGGTCTTCGGTCATTCACATCTGCCGATGAACGAAGACGACGGCGATCTCCTGTTGTTCAACCCGGGCAGCCCGACGTGGCCGCGCAAAGCGCCGTTCCCGTCGATGGGGCTGTTGTGGATCGAGGGGGGCCGGGTGGAGGGAGACATCTTCCCCGTGTGACCGACGCCCTTTGTGCAAACGCACAAGAGGAAGCCGCAGGGATGAAGCCAACCCCATCTCTGTCAAGCGAAAGCGCTTGATCTGGCGCGTCTCCTGGGAGGTCACATTGCTTCGCAAGCTTTCGGCCATCGCGGCCGCCTTCGTCCTTGCCGGTTCGATCGCCGCTCCGGCGGCCCGAGCCGTCGACGTTCACACCGCAACCGATGCTGACATCACCAGCGCGGCGGCGGACGCGATCACCATCACGGCTACGGTCTTCCAGCCCGCGGGCTCGAGTGCAGATGCTCAGGTGCCGCTGCTCCTTCACTCCCACGGGTGGGGCGGGTCGCGCTCGACGGGCGTAGGCAGTTTCCAGCGGTACCTCGACGCGGGCTTCGGTGTGTTGAGCTTCGACCAGCGGGGGCACGGCGAGAGCGGAGGTGAGGCGAACGTCGAGGATCCCGACCTCGAGGGCCAGGACGTGAAGGCGGTCATCGACTTCGTGGCCGGTCTCGACTGGGTCGAGCACAACCTGGTTACGAACGAGAACGGCGACCTCGTGCCGGATCCCGACGATCCCATCCTCGGTGCCATCGGCGGCAGCTACGGCGGTGGCTACCAGACGATCGGAGCGCTGACCGAGGTGCGCGACACGGGCAAGACACGCTTCGACGCGCTGGCGCCCGAGATCACGTGGTTCGACCTTCCCGAGAGCCTCGCTCCGCAGGGCGTCGTCCGAACCGCGTGGACGACGTTGCTCTACGTCGGCGCGAAGGCCGGCACATCGATCCCTCTCTGGATCGACCAGGCGCTCGTCTACGGCGCGGCCACGGGACAGTGGCCCGATGGAACGGTCCCCGCGACGGGCGCCGACGGCAACCTCGACAAGGCGACGAACATCGACGCCGTGTTCCACGAGCACAGCCCGGTCGCGTTCGTCGAGGACGGGATCCAGCTGGACATCCCCGCGCTGATCGGACAGGGAGCGACGGACACGCTCTTCAACCTGAACCAGGGCATCCACAACTTCGAGCAGACACTTACCGATTCCGCACGCTCGAAGAGCGTCTTCGTCGGTTACAACAGCGGCCACGAGGTGGGCGCCTTCGTCCCTGGGGCAGCGATCGGGGAGACGTTGCCTCAAGCGAACAACGGATCCGCAAATGCTTGTTTCGGAGACTTCACGCAGACCAAGATAGATTTCTTTACCGCAGCCTTCGCGGGACTGAACCCCCGCCAGGCGCTCGGCGTGCCGGCCTACAACCTCACGACCGACGCCGATGAATGTCTAGCGCTGGATGCCCTTCCCACTCGTGCACAGTCCACGGAGTTCCCGATCGTCCCGGTGAGCGACGTGGTCCCGGGTTGGGGAACGCAATCGGGGGCCGGCGCGCCCGTTCATTACGAGCTTGCAGATGGACCGATCACGGTCGCCGGGATCCCTCGTCTCGAGGGTGACTTGTTTGCAACGCCGGATGCGCGGGCCTTCTTCGCACTTTCCATCGGGTCCGACGTGACGGACGCCAGAGTGATCCAGTCGAACGTCATGCCGCTGCGAGCCTTCCCCGCCGGCCTGGGTGACGGCATCTCGATAGAGCTTCCCGGCATCGCAGTGGAGGTTCCAGCCGGGCAGAAGCTGTTCCTGACCGTCTCTCCCGTGTCGGACATCTTCTTCGGCCACGCAAAGACCCCGGGTTTCATCGCCTTGGGAGACATGGCGGTGCGTGTGCCGGTGGTTGCGAACCAGTAACTGCAGGGTGAGGGGGGTTCGTGGCGAACCCCCCTCGTACAACTCAGGAACCAGGCTCGGGAGGCTATCCGTGAATCGACGTGTCCTAAGTGTCGCGTTGAGCGGCGCACTCATCGCAGGAATGTCCGTGCTTCCATCGCTACCGGCGGGAGCGGCCGGTAAAGGTGCCGATCTCGGCGACACGATCAAGGCCGGATACGGGGTCGCAGACGCCACCTGGCACGTGGGTGCGGGGGCCGGCCAGTATTCCGACAAGAGCGCGGACTCGGTCCAGGGCCTCGCAGATCAGGGCGAGATCGATCCTCACAACCACTCGACAACCCAGAAGAACAGCTATGGCGTTCAGTCGCGCCTGACGTTCAGGACCATCGTCGTCGAAGATGCGGAGGGGGACCACGTCGCGTTCGTGAAGTCGGACAACTATCTCGCGATGGACTACCTGCAACGTCGTGCCGCCCAGCTCCTAGAGGCAGAGGGCTCGCAAGTCACGTACGACGAGATCTTCCACATGGCGAGTCACAACCACTTCTCGCCGATGTACTCCACGCCGTCGTGGGGCGTGTGGCTGTTTCAAGATGCATTCGATATCCGAGCGTTCGAGTACCAGGCCCGTGCGATGGCCGAGTCGATCCGGCAGGCCGAGCTCGCTCTCGAGCCTGCTCGGATGGGTGCAACCGAGGTCGAGCACCTGCTGTTCAAGGGCATGGTCGCCCGGCGCACTGTTGCCAACGACGGCACGCCCGGGGGATATCCACTTGATTTCGGTGACTTCGGCCTTCCGGTCATCCGCTTCGATGCCCTCGACGACGGTGCTCCGATCGCAACACTCATCAATTGGGGGATGCATCCCGAAGGACTCGAAGGTGACAACCTCATCACTGCCGAGTTCCTTGCGCCTCTCGAGCGATTCGTCGAGAGAGCGACCGGCTCGCCGCTCGTGTTCGGTCAGGGCGACGTCGGTAGCGCCGAGTCCGGACCGGCGCGTCCCTACGAGTTCCCCGAGGGGATATTCCGGCAGTGGGACAACGCGGGCCACGCCCAGGTAGAGCGTGGCGGATGGTTGCTCGCGCAGGACGTGATCCGTGCGTGGACTGAGATCGGCGAGGGGAACGCACTGGTCCCCTTCGATTCGGATTTCGATGTCGCGGCCGGTAACGCTTTCGTCCCCGGTCCGATCAGCCACCCGTACCCGAGCGTTTCGAACTGCCGTACCGAAACGACGGCCGAGGGGGCTCCGGGATCACCGATCGTCGGGCTTCCGGATTGCGAGCGAGCAGGTGGGGCCGACAGGAACCAGATGATCTGGGAGAACATGAAGGCGCACGGTTTCCCGCTCCCCGAGCACTACGACGCTCCCGCTTTCGGCGCGGTCGAGGAGAACATGCGCTTGCATCTCCAGGCTTTCAAGCTTGGAGAGGTGATCCTCATGTCGTGCGCCTGTGAGGCCCAGGTCGACCTCATCCTCAACCTCGAGAGCCGGACCAACGAGACACAGGACGATCTGTATCTCGGCTATGACTGGACGAAGCGCCTCGACTGCACTCAGGCGGATCCCCCCGATGGAGACTGGACCTGCGTTCGGAAGCCCGACGATCCGGCATCGCCCGGATCGACGTTCACCGGACCTTTGACCTTCACCGACGCTCGCTACGACCGGATGTTGGCGCAGATCTACAACGACGCAGACGGGTGGAACGAGCCGGCGAACGCGGTCGATGCGAATGCCGAGCCTGCGAACCCCGACGAGATATGGGGGAACTTCACTCACGATGAGCTATCGGCCGACATCGGCTACAAACTGCCTATCGGTGTCGGGCACGGCGGCGATTACAACGGATACACGGTTAGCTATCGCGAATACATGGCCTACGACCACTATCGCAAGGCCCTCACGTCGTACGGCCCCCACACGGCCGACTACATGAACACCGTCTTGCAGGAGATGGCTCGGGAGCTCAACGACGGCGACGACGATGACACCTTCGACTTTGACGTGCACGACGAGCCCAGAGCCGTGGCCGACGAGGCGCGCCAGACCGTGGTGGCAACGGCACTCGGTCAGAGCGCCGGGGTCATGTACGACGCATGGAGAGCCGCGCTCCCGAACGATCTCGGTCCCGCAGCTCCTACGACTGAGCCGGCCGATCTAGTTCGGTTCGACTCCACGACCTTCTCGTGGAGAGGCGGGTCGAACGCGGTCGACAACCCAACCGTGAAGGTGCAGCGTCTCAACGACGCCGGCGAATGGGTCGACTTCGCCGACCAGTCGGGCGAGGTCCAGACCATGCTGAAGTTCCCCGAAGGGATCAACGGATTCTTCTCGACCTATGCGGGGATGCAGGAGTGGATCTGGACGGCAAACTTCGAGGCCTTCAACGCATTCCCGGCAGGCATGGGGAGCACGCCCGACGGGGAGTACCGCTTCGTGGTGGACGGTCTCATCCGTCAGGACATGAGCGACACGCCGTATCACCTCGAATCCGATCCCTTCACCGTCACCGCCTGGGACGGTCTTCGGGTGCAAGACATCCGGGCCGAGCCTGATGGCTCCGTTTCGTTCTCCGTCGATTCCACGTATCCCGAGCTCGACGAGGACGCCGCGTTCCCATATGTGACCCACCATCTGAGGAGCGAGCGGGGCGGTGGCGATGAGCTGTGGCCCGGCGACACTCGTGAGTGGTGCGATACCTGCAGCTTCCGGCCATGGGCTACCAAGGGCACGGTCGAGACCGCGACTGTGACCGTCGAGCGTGTGGGCGGTCTGGTCGAGACCGTCCAGGCGTCTCTGGTCGACGGACGCTGGCTCGCTCCCGTCACGCTCTTCGACGGTGACGTTGCTTACGTGGAGACCGGTGGCGTGGTCGACAACTACGGCGAGGTCAACTCCGAAGCCTCGGCGACGGTCACCGGCACGCTGCCGCGCGAGGGGGCCGAGGTTGGGGTCGCGGTCGCAGGGTGCGCGCAGAATGTAGACAACCCGGCGGGGTGCGGGGCGATACCGCAGTAGCTATTGCCGGTTGAACGCCGGCGGATACTCCACGAGGGCGACGCGATCGGCGTCGCCCTCGGCGCGTGCGAGGTCGATCGCAGCTTCGACGGTGGGGGCACTCTCGAACCCACAGTGCTGAGGCACCTTCGGATCCTCGGCCCCCGCGACGATCACCCGGGCCGCGTGACGCAACCGCTTCAACGGATACAGCGCCATGACGGCATGCACCGGATGGAACGCGTTCTCGAACCGGTACTTGTCGATGTAGTTCTGACGACGGGCAAGCTCGGGCTCGAAGCGCGTGCGGGCTTCGTCGGGATCGGTGGTCGTGGGTAGGACGTCGGACCAGACCTCGGGGTAGGACGCGTGGTGCCGGCGGTCCCACCGATCGGGGCACGGGCTCGCGAGGATCACCGTGCACCCAGGCTTACCAAGTGCTTGGATCACGCCTCCGAGGTAACCCAGCCCGGTCGAGATCAGGTCGAGTATCGGGTTCGTGTGCGAGAACGCCGCGTAAGGACTCCAGTCCGGCACTCCATAGACGACGACGTCGGCAGGCTCGTCGATCAGGTCGCGGCGGGTTCCTTGTTTGCGTTTCAGGAGGTCCACGACCTTCGCACGCGTCGCGCCGACACTGCCGCCGTAGATGTCGTGCACCTGCAACGGATTCGCAAGAACGGTTTCGAGCTTGAAGATGCGCTCGGACCCCAACTCCTCGTCGACGACGCGACCCATCTCGTCGAGCATCTCGTGCATCCGGTTCCGGTCGAGCGACATGCTCATGACATCGGGTGTGTGGTGGTGATGGATGGAGCGATAACTCGACAGTCCGACGCACACCGACTTCCACCCGCCCGAGAATCCGCGCATCGTCGAACAATTGAGATAGATCGTGAGATCGGATTCGACGACGGCTCGGTTCAGCTCGACGTCGAGTCCCGACGACGTCGTGCCGAGATGCGCGAGCGCGTCGGGGTCTTCTGCGTCATGGCACGCGATGCGGTCGCCGTGGTCCTTCACTACTTCGTTCCCGATGGTGCGCGCCAGCTCGTCGAGGGTGAACTTACGATGGAGCGCGTTCGCGCAGATGAAGGTCATGTCGCGCGACTTGACACCGGCTCGGGTTAGACGCTCGACGATCTGGGGGATCGCGCTCGCCCACACCGGCGCGTAACAAGGGACGGTCGGATCGTCGAAGGCGATGACGACCCTCGAGCCAACTCCAACCTGGTCGTGCAGCGGAGCGCGGTCGAGCGGCTCGTCCAGCGCGCGAGCCACGACGTGGTCGAGGTCCTTCGCGGGCTCCACCGGAACCGTCACGCCTGGAGGCACCACGACGGTGTCGTCGGGGAGCACGGCGGTGGTCGATCCGGCCCCGAAAACGATGGGACGCTCCATCACTCGGTCGCCACGCGTTCGATCCACACGAAGGGGTCCCTCAGCTCGGCGTAGGAGGGCAGGTTATCGGGGGCCTCCCACACGAGATTGAGCGTGGCCAGGCCCTCCAGCTTCACCACGGCCTCGCAGAACGTCCGTCCTGCCGCCTCCAGCTCCCGGTCGGCAGAAAATCCCAGGAGGCCGGCCAGGAGCTCCTTGCCCTCGCTGGGAGACGACTGGTGGCGGGCGATGCCTTCTTGGATCCGGGGGGAATCCTCGACGATGGTCGAACGAACCGAGTCCGCGGCGTGAGCCGCATAACCCTCGAACAACCCGACGAACGCGCGGACCCTGTTCAACGCGCTTCGGTGTCGTTCGGTTTCGACGATAGGGATGTTGCGATCGATAGCGTCCGCTTGCTGCAAGGATTCGAGTCCTCCACTTTGTAGATCCATCAAGCGGCGCTCGAGTTGCGATAGGTCGATCTCGATCGCGTCCACGAGCTCGACGAGCAAACCACGGTGGTAGCGATTCACCCAAGGAACCCCTCGGATGACAAGTGCGCGCGCGACATCGTGCAGGCTGAGCCAGCGCGTGACTTCGTTCGCGTTGAGGTCATATGACTCGGCGAATGCCACGACGTTCGGTTCGACGATGAACAGATCGTCGTCACCATCGCGCGGGATCGGTGGGTCGTTCGTCGCGAGCACTTCTTTGCCGAGGTAGCCGATCAACGTCCCCGACTGGATACCCATCAAGAGCGGCGTAACTTGACCCATCGCCTGGCGCATCTGGTCCTCGGCTTCGGTCTCCGAGCCGGCGCGCTTCATCTCGTCGACGAAACGTTCGGCGAGGTGATCGATGAGCCACTTCCACTCTCGGAACGTCGCGTCGATCCACTTCGTGCGCGAGATCAGGTTGGAGCTCATCGGCTCGTCGATGGGAAGTCTCGTGTATCCCGCAAGGACGAGTTCGGAGTCGCGCACCGTTGCCTTCATGAGCCGCTCGCGTTCGCTGGACGGCGCGGGCTCGGCGCGACTTCCCGTCGCGATCGCGTTGGCTACCTGACGCGCGATCTCGAGATTGACCGGTCCCGATCCGGACGATGCAAGCAGACGCTGCAGTTCGCGAAAGAATGGGATGTCGCCGAAGGGTGAAGGATCCGTTGCCATCCCGTCATGCTCGCGCAGTTGAGGGGACCCTCTGCTAGGCTGCCTCGCGATCGGCCCGAGGGGCTTCGATGAGTCGACTCTTCTCGGCACTCGGGCACTTTGAATGAAGATAAGGGAGTGGAAGCGTGACCTACTTGATCATCTTCTTGCTACTCGCGGGCGCCGGGATCGGCGCTTTGTACTTCCATCAGAAGCGTCAGAGAGATCACCTCGATTCGGTAGACGGGTTCCGCGAGAGCTTGCTGAAGATCTCTTCACATCGGATCGCGGTCCCCGGTGACGATGCGGCGGTCGAGGAGCACTCAGTCGCGCGTGAAGAGGAATCGGAGTCGGCGCTCCGGGTACCTATGGACCCAGCTCGTCGTGAAGCGGCACGCCGTCGACTGGAAGCTCGTCGCGCTGTTAGATCTCACTAGGCATCGCTGATGCGCGATCTCGCGATCGATCTCGGGACCGCGAACACACTGGCCTACGCGAAGTCCAAAGGGATCCTCTTCGGCGAACCCACGGTTCTCGCTCTCAACAAGGAAACCGGCGCCGTTCTCGCGATGGGCGATGAAGCATGGCGGATGATCGGGCGAACCCCGGGCTACATAGTTGCGATCCGTCCTCTGCGATCCGGCGCGATCTCAGACTTCGATGTAACCGAGAAGTTGATCCGGTTGATCCTTCAACGCGCGGGAGTCAGCAGATGGGCGCGCCCGCGCACACTCATCTGTGTTCCCAGCGCGCTCACGGAGGTCGAACGACGTGCAGTCGAGGAGGCGGCGTTATCGGCCGGCGCGAGGACGTGTCATCTGATCGAGGAGCCGATGGCGGCCGCGATCGGAGCCGGGCTCCCGATCCACGAGCCGATGGGCAATCTCGTGGTCGACGTAGGCGGTGGGACCAGCGAGGTGGCCCTCATCTCCATGGGAGGGATCGTCACGAACACCGCCGTCCGGGTGGGCGGATTCGACCTCGATGCGGCCATCCAGAACTGGGTCCGGAGGGAGTACACGGTCTCGATCGGCGAGCGCACGGCCGAGCGGATCAAGATCGCGATCGGCTCGGCATTCCCCCTTGCCCACGAGGAGAAGGCCGAGCTGAGAGGCCGGGACCTGGCCACCGGGCTGCCCAAGACGATCCTGATCACGTCCGAGGAGATCCGTGAGGCGATCGCGGAGCCCATCCGATCGATCGTCGCGGCCGTCGTGGAATGCATCGGCTCGTCGCCCCCTGACCTCGTCCAAGACGTCCTGACGAACGGGATCACAGTGACCGGAGGCGGAGGGATGCTCTCGGGATTCGACATGCTCCTCGCCCAGGAATGCGAGGTCCCCGTCCACGTCACCGAGCAACCTCTCGAGGCCGTCGTGATGGGGGCCGGCAAGTGTCTCGAAGCGTTCGGCAGCCTGAAGTCACTTCTGCTCGTGGACTGAACCGCTCTTTCTGCACCCGGATCCAGATCCCGGAGGGTCAGTGCACAAAGCGCGGTTGGACATAGCATTCCGTTCGCATGCAGGACGAACGGTTCGCGCCCCCGGAGCCACCCGGAGTGGTTCCCGTCAAGGCGCTTCCTATCTGGCGTTACGTCGTCATCGCGATCCTTCTGGTCGGGCTCGCCGGAGCCGCGATCTTCATCCCCATCCCTGTCGTCTTCCTCTACGTACCCGGTCCGATCCGGGACGCCGAGGATCTCGTTCACGCGTCGGATGCCACGACCTACTCGTCGGAGGGATCGCTGTACATGACCACCGTGAGCGTAGATACATCGGTGACCTTCATGGAGGTCGTGTTCGCGTGGTTCGATCCCGAGCAGGATGTCGTGATGCGCGAACAGGTCACGGGTGGGCAATCGCTTCAGGAGCTTCGCGTCGCTCAGCGCGCTGAGATGCGTGCGTCTCAGAACAGCGCCACGCAAGTGGCCCTCGGACAACTTGGGATCGATCGCCCCACCGGGAGAGGCGCGGAGATAGTCCGCGCCATCCAAGGCTCACCCGCTCATGAGGTGCTACGACCCAACGACGTGATCATCGAGATCGACGGGGACCCGGTCCAGACGACCTGCGATGTCGGTTCCCGGCTGGGCGAGAAGGAGGCGGGGGACCGCATCGCGATCACCTTCGACCGCGCGGGTTCGCGGAGGGAGGCCGAGGTCACGCTCGCCCAGAGCCCATTCGGACCGGGGGCCTTCCTTGGTGTCGAGATGAAGACGGTCGACTTCTCGTTCGAGCCTGGGATCGACGTCGATTTCGAGACCGGCCGTATCGCAGGACCGTCGGCCGGACTGATGCTGAGTCTCGCGCTCTACGACCAGCTCACCCCCGAGGACCTGACATCCGGGCGTCAGATCGCCGGCACCGGGACGCTCGGCTGCGACGGTGATGTGGGCCCGATAGGGGGGATCCGTCAGAAGGTGGCTGCGGCGCGCGCCGAGGGGGCCGAGATCTTCCTGGCGCCCGAGGGCAACGTCGAGGAGGCCCGCAGCATCGGGGATGGGATCGAGATAGTGCCGGTCGCGACCTTCGCCCAGGCTTTGGGCTACCTGAGCGGCCTCGAATGACCGGAACCGCCCGGCCGTCTAACTAATCTGCGAAACTTTCCTCCGGATGTTCGACTCGTTCCTTGCCGTTCCACTCCATTTCACCATCGAGTTCGTCGGCTTCCTCGTGGTCGCGGGCGGGGCTTTCCTGGTCGCGTCCCGGCCCAGTCTGATCCCGGGCGGGAGCACGAGCCGGGGGAGCGCGACGCTGGGCTTCGCGGCACTCGCCGTGGCGCAGGTGGCCCACGGTGGCTCGTTCGAGATCGGGGCATCCGACACCGACGAGGTTCTGGTGGCGCTCAAGACCTTCGGGCTGGCGCTGATCCTCATCGGGGTCGTCGGTGGTGTCCGGGAGGGCGCCGCCCCGGCTCTGGCGGCGGCCCCGTTCGAGCCCTTCGCGTTCGCACCGGCTCTCGCGGCCGGGGCGGTCGCGCTCATGGCCTTCGTCGGATCGATAAGAGGCGGCACGCGGGACCTCCGCAGGCTCGCGTTCGGCGTCCTGCTGCTCGGGGTGGGAGAGGCATTCACCGCTGCGACGGCTCCCGGCGGGGAGGCTCCGCTCGACGAGCTCGGCGAGGTCGTGGCACACGGTGTCAGGGGTCTTGGTTACGTGTGGCTTGCCGCATGGCTCTGGACCGGCGTCCGCTCCAGCATCCGCACTCGATTCGTCGCTTCGTTCGTAAGTCTCTTGGTGGTAGTTGTGCTCGCGCTCTCCATCGCGCTGACCGGAGTGATCACCGACAACATCGAGGACGGGGAGCTAACGAGAGTTGAGCGGCAGATGCGCAGCGTCCTCGACTCGATAACGGGCACGGATCGGGAGGACATCGTTCAGGATGCGCGCGTGGCCGCCGGCATCGCCCCCGTCCAGATCGCGCTGGCCGACGGGTCGGGGGCCGGGAGTCTTGCCGATGACATCTTCGACCTGGCGCTCTTCGACGCGGACGCGATCCTGCTGATGAACGAGAACGGACGTCTGTTGGGGTCGGCCGGTCATGGCGGTTACGTCACGACCAGGAGGAAGGCGAAGCTGACGACCGAGGCTCTGTTCGACATCTTGGGCTCGGGCCCGGTCGAAACCGTGGTGGACGGCACCTTCGACGCGACCGCGGAGCTCGTTCGGGTCCACGGTGCGGTTGCGATCACCGCTGCTGCCGAGGTCGTGGATGTGGATGTCCCGAACCGCACGGTGGGTGTGGTCGCGCTCGTCGACTTCCTTGATTTCCTGACCGTCCGAGACATCTCGCGGAATGTCGCTGCCCGGGCGTCCATCGTCATCGGGAGGAGACTCACCGCATCGGCCATCCCCGACGAGGTGCCGGGACGCGAGATTGTCCCCCCCGACGTGCGAGACGAAGCGACGAGCCTCGACGGCATCGTGACTCGCAAGCAACAGCTTGGAGGTACGACCTACTACAGCGCGATCGCCGAGTTGCGCCGAGAAGACGAGGTTCGTGTCGGTTACATCGTGTTGTCGTCGCCCGCCCAGGCGGTCGCCACCGCGCGCGAAGGTGTGACGCGCACACTCTTCTTGGTTGCCCTGGGTGCGGGTGCCATCGTGCTGCTCCTCGCTTACGTATCGGGACGACGGATCACCCGGCCCATCCAAGAGCTGACCGCGACGGCACAGCAGGTGCGGGAGGGGGACCTCCAGGCTCAGAGCGACGTCTCCGGTGAGGATGAGGTCGGGCAGCTCGGCGAAACCTTCAACGAGATGACCGCGGCCCTGTTCCGGATGACGAATGACCTGCGTCAGGCCGCGCGTGAGGAGCACCAGCTCCGCGCGCGTATCGAGACGATCATCGAGTCCATGGCCGACGGACTGGTCGCTGTCGGGCCGGACATGAGGATCCTGGCTTTCAACCGTGAGGCCGAAGCGATCACCGGGATCCCGGCGGACGAGGCCAGAGGATCGCTCATCGATGATGTCGTCGTCGCGGTGGATACGCACGGCGAGACACTCGGCCTTCCGATCTACACACTCGGGGAGGGATCGGCGAGCGGCATCTTCATCAAACGCCGGGGCGACGAACCGGTCCCCGCCACCGTGGTCAGTGCCGTGCTGCGAACGGAGGAAGACGAGACTGCCGGCGGCGTCGCCGTGATCCGGGACATGACGCGCGAGCGCGAGGTCGAACGGATGAAGTCCGAGTTCCTCTCGAACATCTCCCACGAGCTGCGGACGCCCCTGACGCCGATCAAGGGGTACGCCGAGATCTTGAATCGCAAGGAGATGCCGGCCGACAAGACCAAGCAGTTCAGCAAGGGCATCCTCGAATCGACCCTCCGCTTGGAGCGGATCGTCGAGCTGCTCGTCGATTTCGCGGCGTTGGAGGCGGGCCGGCTCTCGCCACGTGCCGCGTCCGTCGATCTGGCCGACATGGTCCAACGGCTGGCGGAGGAGTGGGAAGGGAGGACCCCTCGCCATCAGATAGTCACCGACCTCGGGTCGAGATTGCCGAAGGTCATCGGCGATGAGCGACTTCTGAGGCGCTCGCTCGAGGAGATCATGGATAACGCCATCAAGTTCTCGCCCCAGGGCGGAACGATCACCCTCAAGGTGACGGGGGCCGTTCGGGGCAACGGCAACGAGCGCCGCAAAGGGGCCCGGGCGGTCGAGATCACGATCTCGGATGAGGGGATAGGCATCCCGGCCGAAGACGTTTCCAAGATCTTCTCGGACTTCCAGCAGCTCGACGGCTCGGAGACCCGCACCTACGGGGGCCTGGGACTGGGCCTGGCCTTCGTGCGGCGTATCGTGGAGGCTCACGACGGCAGCATCCGGGTAGATAGCCAACCGGAGCGAGGGACCCAGCTCACGGTGTCCATCCCCGCAGCCAAAGGACGAGCCCACGAGCCCACGC
>Ga0299913_10000326_pt1 | contig 28557 bp, 27 predicted proteins | sample RVTome_9_FD_201360 | JGI IMG/M metagenome (GOLD analysis project Ga0299913, IMG submission 201360) | Soil microbial communities from uranium-contaminated site in the Upper Colorado River Basin, Wyoming, United States - RVT155D38 (version 2) ... | reverse complement strand
CGATCTTCGGCCCGTAGAAGGATCCCTCTCCCTGGCTCTCGACGTAGTCGAGGCCCTTCGTGGCGAGCGCCTTGCGCAGCTCCTCCTCGGCGAAGTCCCACTCCTCGTCCGTCCCCAGCTTGTCGTCAGGCCGGAGCGACAGCTCGACGCGCATGTCCAGGTCGAAGAGGTCGTAGAGGTAGTACGCGTAGTCGAGGCAGGCGAGCAGCTCGTCCTGGATCTGCTCCTGCGTGCAGTAGACGTGCGCGTCGTCCTGCACGAAGTGGCGGACGCGCAAGAGGCCGTGGAGAACGCCCGAGAGCTCGTTGCGGTGGAGGTTCCCGGCCTCGGCCAGGCGGAGTGGCAGCTCGCGGTAGCTGTGCGGCGAGAGCGAGTAGAGCAGGCAGTGACCCGGGCAGTTCATCGGCTTCAGGCCGAAGTCGCGGCCCTCGATCTCGAGGCGGAACATGTGCTCCTGGTACTTCTCCCAGTGGCCGGACGTGCGCCAGAGGTCGGAGTCGTAGAGCTGCGGGGTGCGCACCTCGTGGTAGCCGCGCGCGGCGTTCTCGCGCCGGCGCAGGTCCTCGAGGACGTTCCACATCACCATCCCGCGGGGGTGCCAGAACGGCATCCCGGGCGCCAGCTCGGAAAAGTCGAAGAGGTGGAGGTCCTTGCCGAGCCGCCGGTGGTCGCGGCGCTTCGCCTCCTCGACCCGGTGCAGGTAGTCCTCGAGGTCCTTCGGGTCGTAGAACGCGGTCCCGTACACGCGCGTGAGCTGCGGCCGGTTCTCGTCCCCCCGCCAGTACGCGCCGGCAAGGGAGAGGAGCTTCACCGCCTTGATCGGCCCCGCGTTCTGGAGGTGCGGCCCGCGGCAGAGGTCGACGAAGTCGCCCTGCTCGTAGAGGGAGATGTCGCCCTCGGCCGTGTCGACGAGCTCGACCTTGTACGGCTCGCCGGCCTGCTCGAAGTAGGCGCGCGCGTCCTCCCGGCTCGACTCGCTGCGCACCCAGGAGCGGCCCTCGGCGATCTCGCGCCGCATCTCCTCCTCGAGCCGCTCGAGCGCCTCCTCCGTGACCTGCTCGGGGAACTCGAAGTCGTAGTAGAAGCCGTTCTCGATCGGCGGGCCGATCGCCACCTTCGTGCCCGGGTAGAGCCGCCGCGCCGCCTCGGCGAGCAGGTGCGCGGCGGAGTGGCGGAGGACGTACAGGGCGTCCGGGTCGTCGCGATCGCGCGTCGTCAGGATCTGGATCTGCTCGCCGTCGGCGAGCGGCAGCCGCAGGTCGCGCACGCTCCCGTTCGCGCGGACGAGGACGGCCTGCTCGGCCAGCTTCGGCCCGATCGCGCGCGCGGCATCGAGCCCCGTCGCGCCGTCGGGGAGCTCCAGCTCCGTCTCGTCCGGGAGGATGACCCGCATGGAAAGAGAGAATACGGCTACGCCGCGAGCGCCCGCGCGATCGCTTCGCGGCCGCCGGCCAGCACCGGCTCGCCGTGGGCGACGAGCACGAGCTCGACCGGCAGATCAAGAAGCCGGCGCAGGGCCTCGCGCAGCTCCGCCTGCCGCATGCCGCTCGGCAGGTAGCGGAGCCACGAGTCCGGGCAGAGGCGCAGGCCGCCGGCATCGTCGCCGAGCAGACGGTCGCCGGGGATCAGCGCGCGAGGCCCCGGGAGCCAGACCATCGTCTCCCCCGCTCCCTCGATGACCACGGTCTCGACCCCTTCGGGCAGGGTCTTCTTCGCACGCGAGGTCGACGCGCCGTAGCGCTCGACGAGCTCGTCCCGGCTGCGGCGATGCCACTTCAGCGTCGTGAGGAGGTGGACAGGACGGCTGTGGCCGCGGACGAGCCCGTCCAGCTCCCGCTGCAGCCCGGCCCGGTCGGCCGGCACCAGCGGGTCGATCAGGACGAGCGCGTCGGGCGCCGCGTAGGCGACCGACCCGACCTCTGGCCCCCAGTCGTCGACGCTGCCCGGAGTCCTGCTCGGGTAGGCGTCGGGATGGATCGCCGTCCAGCGAAAGAGGCAGGGCCGAAGCTCGTCGAGCTCGCTCACTCGCCCTCGACCGCCGAGCGCAGGTGCGCCGGCGCCTTCAGCCAGTAGCTCTCGCGCATCCACTCGAGCGCCGCCTCCAGGGACTCGTCGTCGGCCACTTCCGCCGTCACCCAGCCGTAGCGGCCGACGTAGGCCGCCGTGCTCACGTACGGGAGCAGGTGGGCGATCTCCCGCTCCTCCGGGGTCAGCTTCACGGTCAGACGGACGCACCCGTCGGCGACGTTCATCGCCGCGAACATCCGGTTCTCGCCCACCTTGAAGACCGGATGGCCCCAGGGCTCGTCCTCGTAGGTCTCCGGCAGCGACAGCGCCAGCTGGCGGAGGCGCTCGGCCAGCTCCTCGAGGTCGGGCACGGGGCCAGCCTACCGGTCCAGGCACTCGGGTATCAGTCGTGCCAAATTGTGAGGATTCTGCAAATCTTCCCAGTTCCCGGTAGCCCTCACCCGGGAAGGGCGTACCCTCTGAGGCCGCGGGCCGGAGGCCCTGGAGCTGGCCGCAGGCTCCCGGATCTCTCCCCGGCTCGTAAGCCCACGGACGCCGAGGCGGAGCCCCGCCGCAAACGGGCTCCGCCTCGCGTACCGCCCCTCGTTTCGTGCGCAGCGAAAGGCCCGCGCCCCCGGGAGGGACGCGGGCCTCTGCGGAGCGGGTACCGGCTAGCGGCCGGCCGGAACCGGGCTCGGCGCCGTCCGTGGGGCCGACTCGGTCTCGTGCGAGACTTGCGGGAGCCACTCGAGCCAGCTCGGCAGGTACCAGTTCCACTCGCCCAGCAGCTTCATGGCGGACGGGAGGAGCACGGCGCGGACGATCGTCGCGTCGATCAGGATCGCCGCGGCAAGCCCGACGCCTGCCTGCTTCATGTCGATCGTGGAGAGCGTGGCGAAAATCGAGAACACCGCCACCATCACGATTGCCGCCGCCGTGACCACGCCGGCGGTCGTCTTGATCCCGTGCGTGATCGCCGCGTCCGTCGAGAGGCCGCGGTCGTACGCCTCGCGGATCCGGCTGAGGATGAACACGTGGTAGTCCATCGAGAGGCCGAAGAGGATCACGAACATGAAGAGCGGGAGCCACGCCGTGATCGCGCCGGTCGACTCGAAGCCGAGCAGCGACTCGCCCCAGCCCCACTGGAAGACGACGACCAGGAGCCCGTAGGCGGCGGCCACCGACAGGAGGTTGAGGATCACGGCCTTCGCCGCGATCACGATCGAGCGGAAGGCGATGAGCAGGAGCCCAAAGGCGAGGAGCAGGACGAACGCGAAGACGTACGGCGCCCGGTCCTTGGTCAGCTGGCTGAAGTCGTACGAGGAGGCGGCCTCTCCGGCGACCGCGACGTCGACTCCGTCGACGGCGCCGATGGTCGCGGGGATGACGTCCTCGCGCAGGGTCAGGAGCGCCTCGGTGGAAGCGTCGTCGGTGCCGGTGCCGGCGAGCGGGACGGAGACGAGCGCGACCGTCCCGGCGTCGTTCACCTGCACCTGGATCGGATCCTCCATCTGCCCGGTGGCCAGGGCCTGCTGCCGGAAGTCGGCCAGCGCCGCCTGAAGCTCCGGCGAGGCGACGTCGTCGGCCTCGACGGCGACGGTCGCCGGGAGGGGCCCACCGGGGAAGGCGGACTGGATCCGGTCGTAGGTCTGCATGATCGGGATCTCGCGCGGGAGGCTGGAGATGCCCGGGAAGGCCGTGTGGATCCCGAGCGCCGGCAGCGCGAGGACGACGAGGAATCCGGCCGAGGCGACGGCCGAGACGAGCGGACGCCGGAGCACGCGGTCGAGGATCGCGCCCCAGACGCGGGAGTCGCCGTCCTTCCGGCGCAGCCGGTGGACGAGCGGGATCTTGCCCTTCTCGACCCGGTCGCCGAGCCAGGAGAGGAGCGCCGGGAGCACCGTCAGAGAGCCCGCGACGGCGATGGCGACGACCATGATCGTGCCGATCGCGATCGAGGTCCAGATCGCCGTGCCGCCGAAGAAGAGGCCGGCGAGGGCGATGATCACGGTGAGCCCGGAGATGAGGACGGCCCGCCCGGAGGTGGCGGCGGCGGCCTCGAGCGCGGCCGCGGGGCCCCTGCCGGCGGCCCGCTCCTCGCGCTCGCGCTTGAGGTAGAAGAGCGAGTAGTCGACGCCGACCGCGAGGCCGATCAGGAGGATGATCGAGGCGGAGGCCTCGTCCATCGGGACGACCTGGCTCGGAATCGCCAGGAGGCCGAGGGCCGCCATGACGGCCGAGAGGCCGAGTAGCAGCGGGATTCCGGCGGCAACCGCGGCGCCGAAGACCAGCAGGAGGATGCCGAGCGTGAGCGGCACGGCGGTGAACTCGGCCCGCTGGAAGTCGGAGGCGATCGTGTCGTCGACCGACCTCTCGCCGCTCGCGGAGCCGAAGCCCTCGACGGTGAAGCCGGGGTGTGCGGCCTCGACAGCGGCGACGGACTCGAGGATGGGCTCGATCCGGTCGACGGCCGCGGTGCCGGCGTCGGAGAGCTCGTACTGGACGAGCACGGCGTTCCCGTCGGGGGAGACGAGCGCGGGGTCGTCGAACGGCGAGCGGATGCCGGAGACACCGTCGGTGGTCTGCAGGCGGGCGACGACGTCGGCGACGACGGCCTCGAACTCGGCGCTCGAGGCCTTTAGGGACTCGTTCTCGACGAACACGGACTCGTCGACCGTGTCGCCGAAGCCACCGCGGTCGACGATCTGCAGCGCGCGGCCGGAGTCGCCGGCCTCGGCGTCGGCGGGATCGAGGGACTTCGTGCCGATCACGCTGCCGAGCGCGACGGCGACGGCGACGAACGCGAGCCACCCGAAGATCGCGGTCTTCCGGTGGGCGGCGCTCCAGCGGCCCATCCGGGCCGCGAGGTTCTGCGACTTGGCGAGGGGGGTCATGGGGGTTCCTTTCCGGTCCTCGGGTACGTGCAGTCAAGGCTCGCAGCCCAGGAGCCATGCCGGAATGCGGTCACCCGGTGTCTTCGGGTGGTGCTAGCCCGAACCGTCTTCGTGGGGCCAGCCGCCGCCGCGTCCGCCCAGATCGCCAGCCCCTGGGGTCAGATCTTGCAAGCGAGCACGCCGACGCGGATGTGCGAATGCAAGATCTGACCCCAAGCGCCCTGCAGCCGGCTCGACACGGCGGGTTGCCGGGAGCGGGCCCGCATGGAACCAGGGGTCTCGCGGGGTCGGATCTTGCATCCGAGCACGAGAGCGCCGGGTGCGTCGATGCAAGATCTGACCCCAGGGCGTGGCTGCTCGAGACCCGCCCGCCGAGGCCTTGGCTCAGGCGGCCAGGGCCAGCTCGTCCAGGGCCGCCACGGCGGGCTCGGCGCGCCGGAGCGGGAGCTCCGGCTCCGCCTCCGGCTCCTCGCTGCGGAGGGCGTTCAGGAAGGGCAGCGAAAGGAGGATCGGCGTGCCGATGGCGACCCACATCGCGCCGTAGCCGTTCGTGGCCGGGAAGACCGGCGCCAGCACGTCGATGGCGACGCCGACGACGATCGGCCCGAGGACGGCGCCGAGCGCGCGCGAGAAGCCGAAGAGGCCGGAGAGCGCGCCCTCGGCCCCGGCGGGCGTCATCCCGGCGAGGATCCCGTACGGCAGCGTCATCACGACCGCGCCGGCCAGGGCGATGATGGGCAGGCCGATGAGGAACGAGTCGAGCGTGGAGAGCCCCGCGCCGACCAAGAGCCCGACGCCGTAGACCCAGATCGCGACGCGCATGAGCCGGTGGATGCCGACGGCGTCCGCGACGCGGCCGGCGCCGAACGCGGCGACCACGTAGGCGCCGGCGACCACGCCCATGACGGCGGACGCGGTCCCCACCGACTCGCCGAGGCCCTTGACGACGAAGAGGACGATGAACGTCTTCAGGCCCATGAAGGAGAGCTCCCAGAGCGCGTTCGCGGCCACGAACGCGCGCACGTCGGCGCGCTCGCGGACGAGCCGGAGGACGCCGGGGCCGCGAGGCGCCTCCGGGGAGGCAACGGGCACGGGGCGCTCCTTCCCGCGCACCTCGCGCACGAGCACGACCGTGGCCAGGACGGCCGCGACGGCGGCGAGGAGGAAGGGAAGCGGCGTCCAGACGGAGAGGAGGAGCCCGCCGGCCACGAGGGCGACGCCGAGGCCGAGGCCCCGCATGACGCCCTGCCAGCCCTGCGACCGACCCTGGTGGGAGAGGGGCACGAGCTCGGCGAAGAGCGCCTGGTACGGCGGGTAGTAGATGTGGTAGCCGACGAAGAAGAGGGAGACGAGGGCCACGGTCTCCGCGTACCCGTGCGCGAAGGGGAGGATCACGAGCGGCACGACCAGGAGCGGGACGCCGACGAGCGCGTACGGGATCCGGCGCCCGAGGCGGGAGCGCGTCCGGTCGGAGAGCGAGCCGATCAGGAGCGGCAGGAAGAGGGCGAAGGCACCTTCGGCGCCGACGGCGATCCCGATCGCGCCCGCCGACGAGGTCGCCTCGCCGAGCAGGAGCGGCGCGTACGTCGTGAGGACGCTGATCCCGAGCGCGAGCGCGAAGGTGGGCAGCGCCAGCGCGCGCAGCGACAGGCCGATGCTGGGCGCCGGCTGCACCGGTCTACCCCGCGACGGCCCAGCGCACGCCGCGAACGGTCCAGCCGCCCACGGCCAGAAGCAGGACCCCGAGGACCACCGCGCCGATGAACAGTGTCTTTCTCATGCCGCCACTCTCCCTCCTCGGCCACAGGACGGAAATGGGGCCACCCGGCTTCCCTCGGTGCGGAAAACCGCACCCTCCGTGGGCCGGCTACTGGCGCAGGTAGGTGAGAACGGCGAGCACGCGCCGGTGGTCTTCGGTCGCGTGCGGGAGCCTGAGCTTCCCGAAGATGCTCGTCACGTGCTTCTCGACGGCGCGCTCCGTGACGACGAGCTCGTTGGCGATGCCCTGGTTCGAGCGGCCCTGGGCCATGTGCTCCAGCACCTCGCGCTCGCGCGGGGTGAGCTGGTCGAGCGGGTCGTCGCGGCGGCGGCGGCCGACGAGCTGGGAGACGATCGCCGGGTCGAGCGCCGACCCGCCCTCCCCCACGCGGCGCACGGCGGCGGCGAACTCGTCCACGTTCGACACGCGATCCTTGAGCAGGTAGCCGACGCCCTCCGCGCTCTCCGCCAGGAGCTCCATCGCGTAGGTGGGCTCGACGTACTGGGAGAGGACGAGGACACCGACCTCCGGGTACGTCTCCTTGATCTCCTGGGCCGCCTTCAGCCCCTCGTCCGTGTGCGTCGGGGGCATGCGGATGTCAACGATGACGACGTTCGGCGAGTAGCTCCGCACCTTGAGCATGAGGTCCTCGGCCGTGCCGGTCTGCGCGACGATCTCGAAGCCCTGGTCCTCGAGCAGGCGCGCGACGCCCTCGCGCAGGAGGACGGAATCCTCGGCGAGGACTACCCGCACGGGATCTCCGCCCGGATGCGCGTCCCCTCGCCCAGCGGGCTCTCGACGTGGAGGCGCCCGTCGAGCGCCTCGACCCGGTCGACGAGCCCGCGGAGGCCCGAGCCCTTGGCGGGGTCGGCGCCGCCCCGGCCGTCGTCGGCGATCTCGACCACGGCGTGACCGTTCACGGACGCGATGCTAACCGCGACCGAGGACGCCTCGGCGTACTTCGCCACGTTCGCCAGCGCCTCCGAGACGACGTAGTACGCCGCCGCCTCGACCGGCTCCGGCAGCCGGTCGTCCAGGAGCTCCAGGTCGACCGCGAGCGGCGTCCGCGCCACGAGCGCCTCCAGCGCGGCCGAGAGCCCGCGGTCCGAGAGCACGGCGGGGTGGATGCCCCGCGCCAGCTCCCGCAGCTCCTCGAGCGCCTGCGCGAGCTCCTCGGAGGCCTGGCCGAGCAGGCGCTCGGCCTGCTCAGGCTCGTTCGTCGCACGCGCCTGGGCGAGCCTGAGCATGAGCGACAGCGAGACGAGCCGCTGCTGCGCGCCGTCGTGGAGGTTGCGCTCGAGCCGCCTCCGCTCGACGTCGCTGGCCTCGAGCAGGCGCGCCCGCGAGCGGCGCAGCTCGTCCTCGTGGTTCTTGCGCTCGGTGATGTCCATGCCGCAGATGAGCAGGCGCGGGTACCCGCGGTCGTCGCGGAGCGGCGTCGTCGACCACGTCACCTCCCGACGCTCGCCCGACGCGGTGATCCAGGTGCTCTCGAACTCACCGCGGCCGCCCTCGGCGACCACCGCGTCGAGCGCGCGGCGCACCTCCTCGCGTTCCTCGGGGGCGATGAAGACGTTCCAGAAGGCCTGGCCGCGGTTCAGGTCGTCGTCGCGCAGGCCGCTCAGGCGCTCGAGCGACGTGTTGAAGCGGACGATGTATCCGCCGGGCGTCGCCAGGCAGAGGAGGCTCGGGGTCGAGTCCACGACCGTGCGGATGAAGTCGCGCTCGTGCTCGAGGTCGCGGTGCCGTTGCTGGAGCTCGGCGTGCAGCCGCGCGAGCTCGGCCTGCGCCCGATTTCGGTCGGTGAACTCGCGCCCGATCAGCACCGCCTCGTCGCCGGCCTTGACGATCCGGGCCTCGAAGTCGCGGGGGACGCCGTCGAGCTCGAGGGTGTACTCGCCGGTGACGATCTCCCCGGTGTCGATCGCCCGCTGGATGCCCCCCACGAGCTGGTCGGCGACTTCTCGCGGCAGGACGTCGTGGGCCCTCGCGCCGATCAGCTGGTCGGGCGGGACGGCGAGGTCCTCGGGCCTGCCCTTGTACTCGAGGTACCTCCCGTCCCGGTCCAGGCGGAAGATGAGGTCGGGGAACGCGTCGACGAGCGCCTGGATGCGCGCCTGGGCCTTGGCCAGGGCAACGAGGCGGCGCTCGTTCTCGAGCGCCAGGGCGGCCGCGGCCGCGACGGCCTCGACGAGGAGCGGGTCCTCCTCGAGCGACCGGTGGTGGATGAGCGCCGCCACCGGCTTCCCGTCCCGCTCGACCATGGTTGCGAGCTCCTCGCCGCGCCCCTCCGGCAGCTCGATCGGCTCCCCGTCGAGATCGGCGAACGAGTGGGTCTCGGGAATCCAGTAGGCCAGGCGCAGGGTCGGGTCGCCGAGGGCGCGCGCGAGCGCCGCGCGCAGCTCCCCGGGCGCCTGGGCCTGCCCCAGCTCGAGGATCAGCTGGCCGACGCCCTCGCGCGCGAGTCGGCCGCTGAGGAGCCCGAGGATGAAGGCCACCGGGACGCTCGCGAAGGTGACGATGACCGCCCAGAAGACCGCGTCCGCGACCCGGTCGGAGATCGACTGCGCCGCGAGCGCGAATGCGAGCAGGACGAGGGTCGCCCCGGCGGTCAGGTACACGGGGAGCAGCACCCGCCGCAGGGGAGCGGAGGCGGCCTTCCAGCGCCGCCTGAACACGTAGAGCGAGGCGAGGAGGGCCGGAATCCCGGCGGCGATCAGCACCGCGTTGATCGCCGCGACCGCCGTCGGCGAGTCGGTGACCAGAAAGACGCTCTCCGGACACTCGGCGCAGGCGCGGTCCGGGTCGTCGAAGAACGCGATCAGCAGCGCGCCGACGGTCAGCACCGAGTACGCGATCCCGACGATCCCGTAGACCAGCCGCGTCTCCAGGTAGCCGCGCGGAAAGGCGAGGAGCGCGTGGATGAAGACGGCGATGAAGATGCCGCCGAACGTCCAGCCGATCGTGAACGGAATCGCGTGGTTGGACGCGCCGAGGGCGCCGAGGAAGACGGCGAGGCCGACCGCCGTGAGGAGCGGCCCGAAGCGATTGTCCGGGCGTCTCGCCCAGGCGAAGAGCCCGCCCAGGATGAAGGACCACGCGCCCAGGAGCTGCGTCGCCGCGGCGAACGCCCGCCCCTCCAGGTGGTCGCTCGTGAGCAGGAGGGCGAGCGAGCCCGCCGTCAGGAGGAGGCCCAGGCCCAGCACCCCCGCGAACGTGCGCCCGCGCATGCGCCTATCGAAGCACAGCGCGCAGCGCAGCGCCGGTCAGCTCGCCCTTGGGGACGAACGCCGCGGCGCCGCACCGGGTCACGATCGGGCCGAAGTCCGACTCGTCGTGGCTCGAGGTGAGGACGATCTTGGGGCAGTGCCCGTTTCGGTGGCAGAGCTCGTTCGCCACGGTGAAGCCGTCCATGTCGGGGAGCTGCACGTCGAGGAGCACGAGATCGGGTTCGAGCCGCCGCACCGCCTCCAGGGCCGACCGGCCGTCCGCGGCCTCGCCGACGACGTCGAAACCGTCCGCGAGCAAGAGGGTCTTCACCGTCGCGCGGAAGCTCGGGTGGTCGTCGACGATGAGGATCTTGCCAGGCATCTTGCTCGAATGGTGACAAGGAGGTGGACGCGCCGGAATACGGCTAGCCACACTCTTTGCGGAGCTACGATCCGACGGTGGCAGAGCTTCGTGAGACGCACGAGCGCGAGCTGAAGCTCGCGGTTCCGCCGGGCTTCCGGCTCCCGGAGATTCCCGGCGAGCCGCTGCCACCGGCGACCTTCACGTCCACGTACCACGACACGGCCGACCGCGCGCTCTCGCGGGCCGGGATCACGCTCCGGCGGCGCGTCCAGGATCGCCGCGGCCTCTGGCAGCTCAAGCTCCCCGGCGACGGCGAGCGCCTCGAGCTCGAGGCGCCCGGCGGCCCGTCGGCGCCGCCCGAGCAGCTCGCCGAGCTCCTCGCCGGCGTCCTCCGCGGCCGGGCGCTCGAGCCCGCCGCCGTCCTGCGTACGCGCCGCGAGGGCATCCGCGCACGCGAGAACGGCAGGCCGGTCGCCGACGTCACCGTCGACCGGGTGAGCGTCATGGACGGACGCCGCGTTCGCGAGCGGTTCGTCGAGCTGGAGGCCGAGGCGCTCGCCGGCGGCGCGGACGCCCTTCCCGGCCTCGAGCGGACGCTCCGGGCCGCCGGTGCGGAGCCGAGCGACGGGCGGCCGAAGGCCTTCAGGGCGCTGGGCTACTTCCCGGTGGAGCATGCGACGCCGCCCCGGTGGGCGCCGCCGCTCGAGCACGTCCGCGCGATGATCGCCGCGCAGGTGGCCGAGCTGATCGCCCACGACCCCGGCACCCGCCTCGGCACGGATCTGGAGGAGCTCCACCAGACGCGCGTGGCGACGCGGAGGCTCCGCGCCGTCCTGCGGGCCGCCTCGCCCCTGCTCGACCCGGCGTGGACGGATTCGCTGCGGACGGAGCTCAAGTGGCTCGGCGGCGCGCTGGGGCCGGTCCGGGACCTCGACGTCCTGCTCGACCGCCTCCGGGAGGAGATCGACGACCTGGAGCCCGACGAGCGCCGGGCGGCCCGGCGGTTCCCGACGCTCCTCGAGGAGGAGCGCGAGGAGGACCGGCGGGCGATGCTCGAGGCCATGTCGAGCCCGCGCTACGCCGAGCTCCTGACCCGGCTCGAGGCCGCCGCCGTGGCGCCCCGGGCCCGCGCGGCGGACGTGTCGCTCCACGACATCGCCGCGGGCGAGTTCGCGAAGCTCCGCAAGGCCGTGCGCCGGCTTCCGCCCGATCCGTCCGACGACGAGCTCCACGCCGTCCGGATCCGCGGGAAGCGGGCGCGTTACGCGGCGGAGCTCGCCGAGGGGACGGTGGGGAAGCCCGCGCGCCGCTTCGTGCAGGACGCGAAGCGCCTGCAGGACGTCGTCGGCGAGCACCAGGACGCGGTCGTCGCCGAGGAGCGCGTGCGCGCGCTGCTCGGGCGGGTCGGCGGGGCGAGGGCGAACTTCGCCGCCGGCCGAATCGTCGAGCGCGAGCGCGGGAGGCGCCGGGCGGCGCGCGCGGCCTTCCCGGCGGCCTGGGCGCGGCTCGCAACGAGCGGGAAGCGGGCCTGGAGCTGAGCGCGGAGACCGTGCAGGCCGCCGGCGGCGTCGTCTTCCGCACCGGGGACGACGGCCTCCCGGAGGTCCTGCTCGTCCACCGCCCCAAGTACGACGACTGGACGCTGCCCAAGGGGAAGCTGGAGCCCGGCGAGACCCACGAGGAGGCGGCACTCCGCGAGGTCGAGGAGGAGACCGGCCTGACGTGCGAGCTCGGCCGGGAGCTCCCCTCGACGAGCTACCGGGACAGCCGGAACCGGCCGAAGGTCGTCCGCTACTGGGCGATGCGTCCGCTCGACGGCGCCTTCAGCCCGCACGGCGAGGTCGACGAGATCCGCTGGGCTCCGCTCGAGGCGGCGACGGCCCTCGTGACCTACGGGCGCGACCGGGACCTGCTGGGCGCGCTCGCCGCGGAGGGCCCGCCGTGACCCTCCTGCTCCTCCGCCACGCGACCGCCGGCCACCGCGCCCCCGGGGACGAGGAGGACCACCTCCGCCCGCTGGACGAGCGCGGCCGGCGCCAGGCCGGCGCCTATCCGGATCTCTACGCCGAGTACGAGGTCGAGCGGGTGCTCACGAGCCCCTACGTCCGCTGCCGGCAGTCGGTCGAGCCCCTCGCCGCCGCGCTCGGGCTGCCGGTCGAGGAGCGTGCGGAGCTCGCCGAGGGCGTCACCAGGGCCGAGCCCTGGGGCCTCGTGGCCGAGCTCGAGGAGGCGACGGCCGTCCTTTGCAGCCACGGCGACGTGCTCGATCTGCTCCTCGGCGAGGAGCCTCCCAAGGGCTCGACCTGGATCGTCGACGCCGCTCGGGGCGGCGGCCCCTTGCGCCGCCGCCGCTTCCTCCCGCCTCCTAGCTGACCCGCCTCGGGCCCGCGAGGAGCCCGCCCGAGCGCAGGTCGATGCGCCGCTCGGCGCTGTCGACCGCCTCGACCTGGTCGACCGGGACGTGCACCACCCAGCTCCCCAGCAGCCCCGCGCGCACCAGCAGGAGCTTCGGCCGGCCGTCCCGGCGGCCGTGCCGGACGTCCTCGACGACCCCGATCCGGGCCGCCGGGCCGTAGACGCCGAAGCCGCGGCAATCCGCGAGCGCCTCCGGCTCCACCCGTTCTCTCTCCATGGTCTCCATGACCCCATGGTGCCGCCGGAGCGCGGAGGGATGGGTGTCGGGGCCGTGAAGGTGCGGTTACGCGGCGGAGACGGCCAGCTCGTCCGCGAGCGCGAGCGCGGCGCCCTCGCGGAGGCCGGCATGGGAGACCTGCACGGGCACCCCGAGCCTGGCCTGGAGGCCTGCGAGGATGATCGCCCCCGCGGCCAGCGTGCGCGCGCGGTGCTCGTGGAGCCCGAACGTCCTCGCGACCTTCGCCGACGATCGCTTGCAGATGATGCGGATCGCCGTGTCGAGCTCCTCCGCCTCGAGCTCGCGCCCGACGATCTTCCGCAGCGCCCTGGCCGTCCCGCCGGCGGCGAGAGCGGCCTGCGGCAACGGCGGCGTGAAGCCCTCGAGGTGCCGCTCCACCTCGTCCCTCGCGGCGGCGAGCGCGCGCTTGCCCGGAGGGTCGTCGCCGAGGAACCGCCGCGTGAGACGGACGGCGCCGACGTCGAGGGAGCGCGACCACGCCGGCCCGTCCGCGACGGTGCCGACCACCGCCTCGGCCGAGCCCCCGCCCACGTCGCAGACGGCGACGGTGGCGGGCAGCCGGCCGGCTGCGGCGACGGCGCCGGCGAAGGCGAGCCACCCCTCCTCGTCGGCGCTGAGGATGCGGACCGGCGCCTCGGTCGCGGCTGCGAGCGCGCGGACGAGCTCGCCGCCGTTCGCGCTCTGGCGACCGGGCGCCGTGACGAGAACATCGATCGCCTCCGCGCCATGGGCTCGTGCGTCCCGGGCATAGCGTCGGGCCCAGCGCGCCGCCTGCTCGATCCTCGCCCGGGTCAGGCGGCCGTCGCGCTCGACGTCCTCGCCGAGGAAGAGGTGCCGGCGGTCCTCGGCGACGACGGCCAGCCCGTCCCGCTGACGGCGCGCCACCAGCAGGCGGACCGTGTTCGAGCCGACGTCGACGATGCCGACCTTCATGGCTGGTCATTGTCCTTTCGGGGTCGGCTGGAAACCTCCGCGCGCTTCAGCGCGGGCGCCGAGCCACGCGGCGGCGGGCGCGGGACTTCGCCTTGCGCATGAGGGCGTCGTGGCTGCTCTTGGCGCCCTGGTCCTTCCGCGGCTTGAGCCGCTTCCACGAGCCATCGGGCAGGAGCGTCCACGCCGTGTTGTCCTCGAGCAGGACGTCGAAGGCGGCTGCGAGCTGTGCCTGCACCCTGGCGTCCTCGACCGGGACGGCGATCTCGATGCGGTGGTCAAGGTTCCGCGTCATCAGGTCGGCGCTCCCCATGAACGTCGCGGCTGCGTCGCCGGCCTCGAAGACGTAGAAGCGGCTGTGCTCGAGAAAGCGCCCGAGAACGCTCCGGACCCGGATCGAGTCCGACAGGCCTTCGACGCCTGGCCGCAGCTGGCAGATGGAGCGGGCGACGATGTCGATCTCGGCACCGGCCTGGGAGGCGGCGTAGAGCTCCTCGATGATCGTCTGGTCGGTGAGCGCGTTCGTCTTCAGGCGGATCCGCGCGTGCTGGCCCTCGACCGCCGCCTTCGCCACCTTGCGGATCTCCTCGACGAGCCGGCGGCGCAGGTTGAAGGGAGCCACGAGGAGCTTCTGGAACGCCTGCGGACGCCCGAAGCCGGTCACGTAGTTGAAGAGGTCGGCGACGTCGGCGGCGATCTCCTCGTCGGCGGTGAACAGGCCGAAGTCCTCGTAGATGCGAGCCGTCAGCGAGTGGTAGTTGCCGGTCCCGATGTGGACGTAGCGCCGCAGGTGGTTCCCCTCGCGCCGGACGATCAGGGTCGTCTTCGCGTGGATCTTCAGGTTGGGGAAGCCGTAGACGACGTGGACTCCCGCGCGCTCCATCGCGCGCGACCACTCGATGTTCCTGTGCTCGTCGAAGCGTGCCTTCAGCTCGACCAGGCAGACCGCCTGGCGCCCGTCCTCCGCCACCTCGATCAGGGCGGGAACGAGCGGCGAGTCGTCGCTCGTCCGGTAGACGGTCGTCTTCAGCGTGATCACGGACGGGTCGCGCGCCGCCTCGCGCACGAAGCGCTCGAAGGTGGTCACGAACGAGTCGTAAGGGTGGTGCACGAGGATGTCGGCCCGCCGGATCTCAGCGAAGAACCCCTCGCCGCCGTGTACCGCGGCGAGGCGTCCCGGCGTGCTCGGCACCCACGGCTCGTCCTTCAGGTCGGGCCGGTCGAGGCCCGCGAGCTGGGAGAGGTCGGCCAGGTCGAGCGGGCCGCGGATCGGGTAGACCTGCTCCTCGCTCGCCCCGAGCCCCTCGATCAGCCGGCCGAGCAGCCGGTTCGAGACGGAGGCCGAGACCTCCAGGCGCACCACGTCGCCGAATCGCCGGCGCCGGAGCTCCAGCTCGACGGCCTCGAGCAGGTCGTCGGCCTCGTCGGAGACCTCGAAGTCCGCGTCACGTGTCACGCGGAAGACCGCGCGCTCGACGACCTCCATCTGCGGGAAGAGCCAGTCGAGGAAGTGGGCGATCACGGCCTCCAGCGGGACGAACGCGCTGCGCTTGCCCACCTCGAGGAAGCGCGGGAGGCCCTCGGGCACCTTGACGCGCGCGAAACGCTCCTCCCCGTTCTCGGGGTCGCGGACGAGCACCGCGAGGCTGTTCGAGAGGCCGGAGATGTACGGGAACGGCTGGCCCGGCCCGACGGCGAGCGGCGTCAGCACCGGGTAGATCTCGCGGTCGAAGCGGCGCTCGAGCTCGGCCTGCTCCTTCTCGGAGCACTCGTCCACCTGCGCGATCGCGATCCCCGCCTCCTTGAGGGCGGGGACGAGCTCACGGCTCCAGAGCCGGGACTGGCGCCCGGTCAGCGCGAGGACGCGCTCGCGGATCTCCGCGAGCGTCGCGGACGGCGTGCGTCCGTCGGTCGAGCGAACGGCGATTCCGGCGGCTTCCTGGCCCATCAGGCCGGCGACGCGCACCATGAAGAACTCGTCGAGGTTCGAGGAGAAGATCGAGCAGAACTTGACTCGTTCGAGGACCGGCACGGCGGGGTCGGCGGCGAGCTCGAGGACGCGCGCGTTGAACTCGAGCCACGACAGCTCCCGGTTGAGAAGCCGCTCGCCTTCCTGGGAGATCGTTCCTGTCGTGGCCGCCATGAACGCTAAGAGTGCATGATCGCGCTCCCCGGCGCGAGGCGCGGTTGCGCTTCGGTGACGAAGTGGGGGAAGGCGGCAGCCCGCCGGCGAGGGACGGCGGGCTGCCTGGGCGGGCGGATGGGAGCCCGGGGCGTGCGCGCGGCCGGCCAGGACGGTGGATGGTGCCGCCTCCTGCACGGATGGGCCGGGGCGCGGGCCGTAGGGAGCTCCCGGGAGGAACTTGCGTACGTGACGCCGAGGATTGTCCTCCTGTCGAGCGTGTCCATGCTGCGGAACCCTTGTGCGGTAGCGCTGCCTTGCCGCCGAGTTTCGACGAGCGCGCGTCGCGCGTGGGAACCGGAGTGGTGAAGATCCGGCTTAAGAGTGCCTGGGCGGCTCGGTGGCCGGCGGGATGTTCTGGTTTCGCCGGAGCACGTTGGCCGGGTCGTAGCGCCGCTTCAGCGCCTGCAGGCGCGAGAACGCCTCGTCCCCGAAGGCGGCGCGGACGCGCTCGATCGGCTCGTCGGCTTGCATGTAGTTCACGTACCCGCCGCCCAACGACCAAGGCTCGATCGCGTCGGCCGTCTCGCGCGCCCAGGCGATGTACTCCTCGTCGAGCGTCGCATCCTGCCACGTCGCGGTCGCGCTGATGTTGAAGGCAGCCCCCCGGAAGCCGAGAGCGCCGGCCGGGGCGTCGGCGTCCTTGGGCGCGCCGTGGAGCGACTCGATCAGGATCCCTCCCGGAGGACGGCCCAGAGAGACGAGGCGATCGAGCAGCACGTCGATCAGGTCGTCCGGAAGCTCCATCGCGAAGTTGCCCTTCCAGTAGTGCCGGTTCTCTCCGAACGGCGAGTCGACGACACGTTGCTGCTCGAGGAACGAGTGCGTGCGAACGGCGTCCTCGACGAGTCCGGGTCCGGATCTGAGGTCGCGCAGCCCCTTCGGATCCGCATCGGGGCCCGTGTAGCACGGCACGAGCACGAGCACAGGCGCCAGCGACTCGTCCAGCGCGAGGACCGCCTGGCAGGAGAGGTCGCGGGGAGCGCCGGCGACCACGTCCCGGAAGCGGCGCAGCCCGTCCCGGACGCCCTCGGGACCGAACACGAGCTGCCCCCCGACGACGCGTTCGAGCGGGTGCAGGGCGAGCTCGAGCCGGGTTGCAACGCCGAAGTTCCCGCCCGCTCCCCGGAGCGCCCAGAGGAGCTCGGGATTCTCGTCGACGCTCGTGCGAACGTGGCGGCCGTCGGGCGTGACGAGCTCCGCTCCCACGAGGGAGTCGCACGTCAGGCCGAGCTGCGCCGTCAGATGACCGATCCCGCCGCCCAGCGTGAGCCCGCAGACGCCCGTCGAGCCAACGACGCCGCCGGGCGCCACGAGCCCGTGTTCCTGCGTCGCAGTGTCGAAATCGAGCCAGGTCGCTCCGCCTCCAGCGCCGGCCGTGCGTGCTCCGGCCGTCACCTCGACGTGGCGCAGCCGCGAGAGGTCGATGACCAGCCCACCGTCGACGAGACAGTGACCCGCCGGGTTGTGCCCGCCCCCGCGAACCGCAACTTCGAGATCGGCGAGACGCGCGTAGTCGAAGGCGGTCGCCACGTCGTCGGGCCCGGCACACAGGACGATGACCGCAGGCCGGCGGTCGACGAGCGCGTTGAAGCAGACGCGCGCGGCGTCGTACTCGTGGTCCTCGGGGCCGATCGCCGTCCCGGCGAGCGAGCGCTGCAGCTCGGCCAGGCTTTCCTCGACTCGGTTCGCGGCGGCGTCCCGGCGCGTCATCGCGGCCTCCCAGCTCGGGTGTACGTACCGCTTAGACCCGAACTGCCGGGAAAACTCATCGCCCGCCCGCCCGCCGCGAGGATTCCCGCCCAGACCCTCCTAGACGCCGCGCGGCGAGGAGTCGTCGAGCGTCACCCGCATGAGGTCGCGGATGGAGACGATGCCGACGATCTCGCCGCCGTCGAGCACCGGCAGGTGGCGGAAGCCGCCGTGGATCATGAGCGCGGCGGCGTGCCCGGTCGAGTCCGAGGCCTCGATCGTCTCCGGGTTCCGCGTCATCCAGTCGCGGACGCGGACGTCCTCCTTGAGCCCCATGGCGACCGCCTTCAGGATGTCGCGCTCCGTGAGGATGCCGTCGAGGCGGTCGCCGTCCATGACGAGCACGGCGCCGACGCCTCGGGCCACCATGTCGCGCGCCGCCTCGGCGATCGACTGGTCCGGCGCGGCGCGGAGCAGCTCCCGCGACATGTGGTCGGCGATCACGGACACGCGCCGCGATCCTAAAGGCAGTAGTGGCTACTTGGCCACGGCCTCGAGCTTGTAGCCGACGCCGTAGCGCGTCTGCACGAAGGTGTGCGCCGGCCCGAGCGACTCGAGCTTGTCCCTGATCTTGCGGACGAAGACGTCGACCGTGCGGTCGCGGTGCGTCAGCCGCCGGCCCCAGACCTTCTGGAGGAGCTCGTCGCGGGTCACCACCCGCCCGTGCTCGAGCGCGAGGGCGTAGAGGAGCCGGAACTCGGTGGGCGTCAGCTCCGCGCTCTCCCCGCGCACGTAGGCCTGCACGTTCAGCGGGTCGATCTTGAGCTCCTCGATCTCGATTGGCTCGCCGCGGCGCTCGTCCTGCACGCGGATGCCGCGACGAGCCGCCGCGCGCACGCGCGCGACAAGCTCTTTCATGGAAAAGGGCTTCACGAGGTAGTCGTCCGCCCCGATCTCGAGCGCGTGCACCCGGTCGTGCTCGGTCCCGCGCGCGCTGACGACGACGATCGGCGTCCCGATCCCCTCGGAGCGGGCCGTCTCGATCAGCTTCCAGCCGTCCAGGCCGGGCAGCATCAGGTCGAGGACGCAGACGTCGGGCCGCTCGTAGCGCAGGCGCGCGAGCCCCGACTCCCCCTTGTTCACCCAGAGCGGGTCGAAGCCGGCCGAGGTCAGGTGCCGCGCCATCCCCTCGGCGATGACGTCGTCGTCCTCGATGATCAGCACCTTGGACACGTCTTCCTCGATTCTGCCCGCGCCGCAGGCCCGCGGGGGTGGCGCAACGGTAGCGGAATGGTGAAGAAGTGGTGAACGGCGGCTCAGTGACCCTGCGACCAGAGCCAGGCCCGTGCGTCCAGCCTGGCGTCCTCGTACCCGTCCGGCCAGCTCGAGCCGAGGAAGAGGAGGCGGTCGTCCCCGGCCTCCGCCTCGGTGGTTTCGGCGTCCCGCGCCTCCTCGGGCAGGGGCCGGCCCGGCGAGAACGCGGGCGTGGGACGGACCTGCCCCCAGGCGACGTCGGGATCGGCGAGCTCGCGCCACTCGCCACAGCGGTCCTCCTCGACCCGGTAGGCGAGGAAGGCGCTCGGAGCCTGCGGGCGCACGGGCTCGCCGGGGATCCAGAGTTTCGGGCCGACTTGACCGCCGGGGCTACGATCACGGCCAGGTGCGGCATCTTCTCCGACGCGGCGGCAACGGCTCGAAGACGGACCCGGGCCTCGAGGAGCTGCGTCTCGAGGCGCGGCGCGGGCGGGCGCTCGTCGAAGAGAGCCGCGAGATCGTGGTCGTCCTCGACGAGCACGACCGGGTCGTGGCGGCGAGCCGGCGCGCCCGCGAGCTGCTCGGCGGCCTGGAGGAGGGCGCGGAGGCTCCGGCGTCGCTCCTGCGGAACGCTCCGCTCACGATCCCCTACGAGGTCGAGGGACGGCGCGAGACGATCCTCTACGCGCGCGACTCGGGCGACATGGCGGCCTACGAGGAGCTCCGCGCGGGCTTCACGGCGGCGGTCTCGCACGAGCTGCGGACCCCGCTCGCCCGCGTGCTCGCGCTGCTCGAGACGGCGACCCTGCCGGGCTCGGACGTGATCGAGCTCGTCGAGCAGGCCCAGGGCGAGATCGACACGATCCGCGAGCTGATCGACGACATCCTCTTCCTCTCCGAGCTCGAGTCCGGCCACGAGGTCGTCGGCCTGGGGACGACGCCCGCCTTCCCGATCCTGGCGGAGGTCGTCGAGAGCCTCGAGGAGCAGGCCGCGCGCGCCGGGGTCACCGTCGAGCTCGAGGCGGACGAGGACGTCGAGCTGCCGCTCCGGCCGCGGATGATCCGGGTCGTCGTCCAGAACCTGGCACAGAACTCGATCCGCTACGCGGGTCCGGGCGCCCGCCTGCGGCTCTCTCTCGGCCACACTGAGAACGCGATCGAGCTCGTCGCCGCCGACGACGGCATCGGCGTCGCCGAGGAGGACCTCCCCCGCCTCTTCGAGCGCTTCTACCGGGCCGATCCCGCCCGCGCCTCCCGCGGGACGGGGCTCGGGCTGGCGATCGTCAAGCACGTCGTCACCTCCGCCGGCGGGACCGCCGAGGCGACGGGAGCCCGCGGCCGCGGGCTCACCATCCGCTGCCGCTTCCCGGTCGCGTAGGCTCCATGGCCGGTTGCGGATCTCGCTCTTCGTCACGTGCCTGGCCGACACGGTCGCGCCGGAGGCGGGCCGGGCCGTCGTGCGCGTCCTCGAGAGGCTCGGCCACGAGGTCGAGTTCCGGCCGGAGCAGACCTGCTGCGGCCAGCTGCACCTGAACACCGGCTACCAGGCGGAGGCGGCGGCGCTGGCACGCAGGTTCGTCCGCGTCTTCGGGGACGCGGAGGTCGTCGTCGCGCCCTCCGCGTCCTGCGTGGGCACCGTTCGCGACTTCTATGCGGGCCTCGCCGAGGGCGACCCCGCCCTCGAGGGCGAGGTGGCCGCGCTCGCCCCGCGCGTGCTCGAGCTGAGCGAGCTCCTGGTCGGGCGCCTCGGGGTCGAGGACGTCGGCGCGACCTTCCCGCACCGGGTCACCTACCACCCGACCTGCCACTCGCTGCGGATGCTCCGCGTCGGGGAAGCCCCCTACCGGCTCCTGCGGGCGGTGCGCGGCCTCGAGCTCGTCGACCTGCTCGAGGCAGACGAGTGCTGCGGGTTCGGCGGGACGTTCGCCGTCAAGAACGCGGAGACGTCCGCCGCCATCCTCGCCGACAAGGTGCGCCACGTCGAGGAGACCGGCGCCGAGGTCTGCACCGCCGCCGACTCCTCCTGCCTGCTGCACATCGGCGGCGCCCTCTCCCGCTCCGGCGCGGGCGTGCGGACGGCCCACCTGGCCGAGATCCTGGCGGCCGAGTCGTGAAACAGGGGTTTCCCGCGGCGGCGCACGAGGCGCTCGGCGACGCGCAGCTCCGGCGCAACCTCTGGGTGGCGACGCACACGATCCGCGCGAAGCGCGCCGCGGTCGTCGCCGAGCGCGCGGACTGGGAGGAGCTCCGCGAGGCCGGGCGGACGATCAAGCGACGGGTGCTGCGGCATCTGGACGACTACCTGCTCCAGTTCGAGCAGGCCGTCGGGCGCGCCGGCGGACGCGTGCACTGGGCGCGTGACGCCGAGGAGGCCTGCCGCGTCGTCGCCGAGCTCGTGCGCGCGACCGGCGAGCGCGAGGTCGTCAAGGTGAAGTCGCTGACCACCGACGAGATCCGCCTGAACGACGCGCTGGCCGCCGACGGGATCGACGTGGTCGAGACCGACCTCGCCGAGCTGATCTGCCAGCTGGCGGGCGAGGGCTCCTCGCACATCCTCGTGCCGGCGATCCACAAGAACCGCGTCGAGATCCGCGACCTCTTCCGCGAGCGGCTGGGCCTCCCGGACCTCTCCGACGAGCCGCGCGAGCTGGCCGAGGCGGCGCGCCTCCACCTGCGGGAGCGGTTCCTCCGCGCCCGCGTCGCCGTCAGCGGGGCGAACTTCGCCGTCGCCGAGACGGGCACAGTCTGCGTGGTCGAGTCCGAGGGGAACGGCCGCTTCTGCACGACCCTGCCGGACACGCTGATCACGGTCGTCGGCATCGAGAAGCTCGTGCCCGCGCCCGAGGACCTCGAGGTCTTCCTCCAGCTCCTCCCCCGCTCCTCGACCGGCGAGCGCATGAACCCGTACACCTCGCTCTGGACCGGCGTGACGCCCGGCGACGGCCCGCAGGAATTCCACGTCGTCCTCCTCGACGCCGGCCGGACGGACGTGCTCGCCGACGAAGTCGGCCGCCAGACGCTCGCCTGCATCCGCTGCAGCGCCTGCCTGAACGTCTGCCCGGTCTACGAGCGCACCGGCGGCCACGCCTACGGCTCCGTCTACCCGGGCCCGATCGGCGCGATCCTCACGCCGCAGCTCCAGGGCGTGGACCGTGCGGGGACGCTCCCGTACGCCTCCAGCCTCTGCGGCGCCTGCTACGAGGTCTGCCCGGTCAAGATCGACATCCCCGAGGTGCTCGTCCACCTGCGCGGCCGGGTCGTCGCCGAGGCGCCGCCCTCGCGGAGCGAGCGGGCGGCGATGCGCCTGCTCGCCTGGGTCTTCGCCTCCGAGCGGCGCTACCGGCTCGCCCAGCGGCTCGGCCGGCTGGGCGGGCGCCCCTTCGTGCGCGGCGGCCGCATCCGGCGCCTCCCGGGCCTGGGCGCCTGGACGGACTCGCGCGACCTGCGCCCGGTCGCCGGGGAGACCTTCAGGGACTGGTGGGCCTCGCGGTGAGCACGGCGCGCGACGAGATCCTCGCGCGGATCCGGCGGGCCCTCGCGGACGTGCCGGCCGAGGAGGAGCCGGACGGCGTGCCCGTTTCCCGCGACTACGAGGAGCGCGACCCGGCGGGAACCGTCGAGCGCTTCCTGGAACGTGTGGCCGACTACGGCGCAGGCGTGCGGATCGCGGCGCCCGGCGAGGTGGCGGCGGCGGTCGGCGAGGCCTGCCGCGCACAGGATGTCCGGCGCGTCGCGGTTCCGACCGATCTGCCCGCGGCGTGGCTGCCGCCGGAGCTCGAGACCCTCCCCGACGAGGGCATCGACGTCCAGGAGCTCGACCGGGTCCCGGGAGCCGTCACCGGCTGCGCGCTCGCGATCGCGGAGACCGGGACGCTCGTCCTCGACTGCGGCCCGCGGCAGGGTCGCCGCGCGCTGACGCTCGTGCCCGACTTCCACCTCTGCGTCGTCGAGGAGGCCCAGGTCGTGGACGGCGTCCCCGCCGCGATCCGCCGGCTCGCAGCCGACCTGCGCGAGGCACGCCGGCCCGTGACGTTCGTGTCCGGCCCCTCCGCGACGTCCGACATCGAGCTCTCGCGCGTGGAGGGCGTCCACGGCCCCCGGCGGCTCGAGGTCGTCCTCGTGCGCGCCTGAGGCGCGGTTTCACCACCTCTTCACCACTCGTTCACAGCCTTTCAGCCCACCTGGCGGCGGGCCAGGGCGACACTCGCCTCGATGGACCAACGCGAAAGGAGAACCGTGAGAATTCGTCCTGTCCCGAGGCTTGTCCTCCTCCTGCTGGCGCTCGCGGCGCTGACGCTCGGCGCCGCCGGGTGTGGGCGGGAAGAGAACGACACGGCCGACGCGCCTGCCACGACAGAGGCGGCGGGCGGGGAGCAGACCACGGAGGCGGAGGAGGAGCTGAGCGGCGACGTCATCGCCGACGGCTCGAGCACCGTCGGTCCCCTGACGACGGCGGCCGCGGAGGCGTTCCTCGAGGTGCAGCCCGACGTGAACGTCGAGGTGGGCATCTCGGGGACGGGCGGTGGTTTCGAGCGCTTCTGCGCCGGCGAGACCGACATCTCCGATGCCTCCCGCCCGATCGACGAGGAGGAGGCAGCGATCTGCGCGGATGCCGGCATCGAGTACGTCGAGTACACGGTCGCCATCGACGCCCTGACGGTGGTCGTCAACCCCGAGAACGACTGGGTCGACTGCCTCACCGTGGAACAGCTCAACACGATCTGGGGGCCCGAGGCCGAAGGCACTATCGACAACTGGAACCAGGTCGATCCCAGCTTCCCCGACCAGGCGCTCGCGCTTGCGGGGCCCGGCACGGACTCCGGAACGTTCGACTACTTCACCGAGGTCGTCAACGGCGACGGCGGCGCGAGCCGCGCGGACTACAACGCCAGCGAGGACGACAACGTCATCGTCCAGGCGGTCGCCGGCGACCCGGGCGCGCTGGGCTACTTCGGGTTCACCTACTACGAGGAGAACCAGGACTCGCTCAGGGCGCTCGAGATCGACGGCGGCGGCGGCTGCGTGGCGCCGAGCGTCGACGGGGCTCGCGACGGGACGTACACTCCCCTCGCCCGCCCGATCTTCATCTACGTGAAGACCGAGTCCATCCAAACCGAGCCGCAGGTGCAGGCGTTCGTGGACTTCTACCTCAACAACCTCGGCACGATCGCCGAGTCGGCGGCATACATCCCGGTTCCCGACGAGATCGCCACGGAGAACCTCGACAAGCTGGCGACGCAGGAGGGGTAGCTACCCCGCCGTGTCGACCAGCGATCTCACCGCAGGCGCGCAGCCGGAGCCCATCCGGCTGCGCGCCACGGGCACACGGTGGAGCGAGGTCGTCGTCAAGGCCTCGCTCGCGCTCTGCGCCCTCGTGTCGGTGGCGACGACGATCGCGATCATCATCGCGCTCCTCGAGCCTTCCATCGAATTCTTCCGCGAGATCTCGATCGTCGACTTCTTCTCGGGTGACAGGTGGGCGCCGCTCTTCGAGCCCGCCTCCTTCGGCGTCCAGCCTCTGCTCGTCGGGACCCTCGCCGTGACCTTCTGGGCGTGCGTCATCTGCCTTCCCTGCGGCCTGGGCGCGGCCATCTACATGAGCGAGTACGCGCACCCGCGCGTCAGAGGGATCCTCAAGCCGGCGCTCGAGGTGCTCGCGGGCATTCCGACCGTGGTCTTCGGCTTCTTCGCGCTGACCTTCTTCACCCCGTTGCTACAGGACCTGGGCCTCGGGGTCAACGTCTTCAACGCCCTCTCGGCCGGCCTCGTCGTCGGCGTCATGCTGATCCCCGTGGTCGCGTCGGTTTCCGAGGACGCCATGGCCGCAGTGCCGCAGGAGCTGCGCGACGGCGCCTACGGGCTCGGCGCCACGCGGCTGCAGGTCTCGACGCGCGTCGTCGTCCCGGCCGCGATCTCCGGCATCATCGCCAGCTTCGTCCTCGCGATCTCCCGGGCCGTCGGCGAGACGATGATCGTCCTCATCGCCGCGGGCGGGCTCGCGCAGATCACCTTCGACCCCCGGGATCAGGTCCAGACGATGACCGCGTTCATCGGCGCTACGGGCCTCGGCGACGTCCCCACCGGGTCAGTCGAGTACAAGACGATCTTCGCCGTCGGGCTCGCTCTCTTCGTCATCACGTTCGTGATGAACATCCTCTCCATCCGCCTCGTGCGCAAGTATCGGGAGATCTACGAATGAGCGCCGCCCCAGGCGTCGTCGGACGCCGCTCCGGCGGCGACCGAGTACGCGGCACAGCGTTCTACGTGCTGCTGCTCGTCGCGGTGACGATCGGGTTCGTCCTGCTCTTCGTCCTGCTCGCGGACGTGATCCGGAAGGGCATCGGCTACGTGGACCTGACGCTTCTCAACGAGCCGAACTCCTCGGACCCGAGCAAGGCGGGCGCAGGCCCGGCCATCCGGGGGACGATCTACATGATGGTGCTACTCCTCCTCCTGGTCGTGCCCCTCGGTGTGGGGACGGCCCTGTACCTGGAGGAGTACGCGGACCGGGATCGCTGGTACAACCGGCTGCTCGAGATCAACATCCAGAACCTGGCCGCCGTACCCTCGATCGTCTACGGCATCCTCGGCCTCGCCTTCCTGGTGCGCGGGCTCGGGCTCGGGCGGGTGCTGCTGGCGGGCGCCCTGATCCTGACCCTGCTCGTGCTCCCAACGGTCATCGTCGCGAGCCGAGAGGCTATCCGGGCCGTGCCCGACTCGATCCGCCAGGGCGCCTACGCCCTTGGTGCCACGCAATGGCAGGTCGTCAGACGCCAGGTCCTCCCGGCGGCAATCCCGGGGATCGCCACGGGATCGATCCTCGCGCTCGCGCGCGCGATCGGCGAGACAGCCCCGCTCCTCCTCGTCGGCGCACTGACCTTCGTGGCCATCAACCCGACCCTGCTCGGCTCCTTCACCGCGCTGCCCGTCCAGATCTACCAGTGGATCGCCCGTCCCCAGGACGAGTTCCGGCTCCTCGCGGCCGCAGGGATCATGGTGCTCCTGGCGATCCTGCTGACCATGAACGCATTCGCGATTTGGCTTCGGAACCGCTACCAGAGAAGATGGTGATGTCCGAGATGGAAAGCGCCCCTGCCGCACCTGCGAAGATTCCCGGCATGGACGAGAAGCTTCTCGAGGAGAGGGCCAAAGAGACCGGATCCACGCGCCGTGACGTGCTGTTCGACGTCACCGACCTGACGGTCAACTACTCGGGCGTGCCGGCCCTGAAGAACGTCTCGCTCGAGATCTACAAGAACTACGTGACGGCTTTCATCGGCCCGTCCGGCTGCGGCAAGAGCACCTTCATCCGTTGCTTCAACCGCATGAACGACCTCATCCCGACGGCCGAGGTCGCGGGGAGGATCCTCTACCACGGCATCGATCTCTACGGCTCTGAGGTCGACTCCGTCGAGGTCCGCAAGCGGATCGGGATGGTCTTCCAGAAGCCGAACCCATTTCCGAAGTCGATCTACGACAACATCGCCTTCGGCCCTCGCATCCTCGGCTGGAAGAAGAACCTCGACGAGCGGGTCGAGCGGGCCCTGCGCCAGGCAGCGCTGTGGGACGAGGTGAGGAACCGCCTGAAGGAAAGCGCCTACAGCCTCTCCGGCGGCCAGCAGCAGCGGCTCTGCATCGCGCGCTGCCTCGCCGTCGAGCCTGACGTCCTGCTGATGGACGAGCCGGCCTCGGCGCTCGACCCGATCTCGACGACCGCGATCGAGGACCTGATGCACGAGCTCAAGAAGGACTACACGATCGTCATCGTCACCCACAACATGCAGCAGGCGGCCCGCGTCGCCGACATGACCGCGTTCTTCAGCGTCGACGTCGACGAGGAGCAGGACCGCCGTACCGGGATCCTCGTCGAGTACGACCAGACCCCGACGATCTTCACCAACCCGGGCGACAAGCGGACGGAGGACTACGTGACGGGGCGGTTCGGATGAGAGTCACGCTGCAGGAGGAGCTCGACCAGCTCGAGGCGGCCCTCCAGGAGGAGGGCGCCCACGTCCTTCGCGCACTGCGCGGCGCCCTGAACGCGCTCCTGCAGTCGGACGTGGAGCTCGCCGACGAGGTGATTGCCTTCGACGACGAGATCGACGAGGCCTACCTCGCGATCGAGGAGGGCATCCAGTCGCTGCTCGCCCGCCAGACGCCGGTCGCCGTCGACCTCCGGCTCGTCCTGGCCATCCTCCACAACAACCTCCACCTCGAGCGCATGGCGGACTACTGCGTGACCATCGCCAAGCTGACGAAGCTCGTGAAGGACGTCCCGCCCGACGAGACGATCCTCGAAGGCTTCGAGGAGATGGGCCAGCGGGCCGAGGAGATGATCCGCATCGCGCTCGACTCCTTCCGCGACCGGAACGTGCAGCGGGCCGAGTCGCTCGTCGACCTCGACGAGCTGATCGACCGCGCCAACCGGCGCGTCGTCGGGCACGTCCTCTCGCTCGGTGCGGATCCCAGCCTGCAGGAGTGGGGACTGCGGATGATCATCGTCTCCCGCTGCCTCGAGCGGATCGGCGACCACGCGGTCGACATCGGCGAGCAGACGGCCTACCTCGTGAGCGGCGAGTTCCGCGAGTTCACCGACGCCTCACACGGGCCCGGCACGACGCCGCGCGACCTGCGGTAGGGCTAGGCGCGTCCTTCGGCGCCGGCCACGTGCCGCGTCTGGAGCGACCGCGCGCCGAACGCGATCACCGCGATCGCCGCGGCGAGCCCGAAGACGAGCGCGTCCCCCGCCGGCAGGCGCGTCAGCGCCTCCATGCCCGCGCCGACGAGCGCGGCGGCGGGGAGCGTCAGCACCCAGGCGACGAGGATGTTCCCGGCCACGCCCCAGCGGACGGCGTTCAGCCGCCGCGTCGCGCCGGCACCGAGCACCGAGCCCGAGATCGTGTGCGTCGTCGAGACCGGGAAGCCGTAGTGCGCCGTCGTGAAGAGGATCCCGGCGGTCGCCGTCTGGGCGGCGAAGCCGCGGGGCGGGTCGAGCTTGGCGATCCGGGTGCCGAGCGTCTTGATGATCCGCCAGCCGCCGGCGTAGGTGCCGAGCCCCATGGCCAGGGCGGCGCTGACGATCACCCAGAGCGGCGGGCGGTCGAAGTCGGCGCTCAAGTGCCCTGAGGCCACGAGCGCGAGCGCGATCACGCCCATCGTCTTCTGCGCGTCGTTCGTGCCGTGCGTGAACGCGACAAAGCCGCCCGAGACGAGCTGGAACCGGCGGAAGACGCGGTTCACGAGCCCCGGCGGGCGGCGCCGGACGATCCAGAGGAGCCCGACCATGAGCCCCGCCGCGCCCACGATCCCGAGCAGCGGCGCGAGGAGCGACGGGATCGCGACCTTCTCGATGACGCCGGCCCACTGGACGACGCTGAACCCGCCCGCGGCGATGGCCGAGCCGGCGATGCCTCCGATGAGCGCGTGGCTGGAGCTCGAGGGCAGGCCGAAGTACCACGTGATCAGGTTCCAGGTGATGGCCCCGACGAGGCCGGCGAGCACCACGTCGAGCGTGACGACCTCGGGGTCGACGATCCCGTTGGCCACGGTCGCCGCCACCTCGAAGGAGACGAACGCACCGGCGACGTTCAAGATCGCGGCGCTCAGGACGGCG
>Ga0299913_10000324_pt1 | contig 28570 bp, 23 predicted proteins | sample RVTome_9_FD_201360 | JGI IMG/M metagenome (GOLD analysis project Ga0299913, IMG submission 201360) | Soil microbial communities from uranium-contaminated site in the Upper Colorado River Basin, Wyoming, United States - RVT155D38 (version 2) ... | reverse complement strand
AACTTCTCGGCCCCGATGGTGAAATAGCGCTGCCACATCGCATTGGGCGCTTCTTCAGGCAGGTTTCTGAGCCGGAACTGCAGCGGATCCATACGGATCCGGTCAGCCAGCTCGTCCATCAGCATCTCGGTCGCAAAGCAGCCCTGCGGGTGGCCGGGCGCCCGGAAGGCCCGTGCTGGCCCCGCGTTCGTATACACGTCCCTGTGACGACGCCGCCGGTTCGGAAAGTTGTAGATGTAGGGCAGCGGGAATCCGGCGCCGACGCCCGCGCCGCCGGTGCCCCATGTTTCGGCGTCGAACGCGGTGCACGTGCCGTCGGCGGCGACGCCCGCGCGGATCTTCGAGAACGAGGACGGCCGGTTGCCTCCGGCGAGGTGCTCCTCTTTCCGATCGAGCATCAGCTTCACCGGCGCCCCGGCGAGCTTCGCGAGACGGGCGCAGATGATGCCCTGGACGTCCGGCCCGAACTTGCTGCCGAAACCGCCGCCCATGTATTCGGTGATGACGCGCACGTTCGCCTGAGGAACGCCCAGGCCCTCGGCGAAGCCCTCGCGCGTCCCGTGCACGGCCTGCGTCGAGACCCACGCCGTGAGGCGCTCGCCCTCCCACTCGCAGACGCAGCCGTGAGTCTCGAGACAGACGTGCGTCTGGACCTGCGTGGTGTACGTCTCCTCGACGGTGTGGGCCGCCGCGGCGAAGCCCGCGGCGAGATCGCCCGACTCCTCGGCCGGTCCTTCCCGCACGTTGCCGTCTTCGAAGACGGCGGGCGCGTCCGGACGCAACGCGAGCGCCTCGGTCGCCACATGCGGCAGGACTTCGTATTCCACCTTGACGAGCCGCAGCGCATCACGCGCCTGCTCCTCCGTGGCTGCTGCGAGCGCCGCCACCTCGTCGCCCTGATACATCGTCCGCTTGCCCGGCTCGGCCACGGCCAGCACGGCCTTCACGCCGGGCGCCTTCTCGGCAGCTGCGAGATCAATCGCCGTGATGCGGGCGTGCGCGTGAGGCGATCGAAGGATGCGTCCATGCAGAAGCCCCGGACGTGCGATGTCGTACGAGTACTTCGCGCGGCCGGAGACCTTCTCCGGGCCGTCCACCCGCTTCACGGGCTGCCCGAGCACCGAGGCCCCGGTGAGCGGCCATGGGTACGTCGGATGGGCATCCGGGCGAACCGGGGCGGCGACCTCAGGGACCTGCCGCGAGCTAGCCACGACGCACCCCCTTCGTGTGAAGCACGGCCTCGAGTACCTGCGGGTAGGTGCCGCAGCGGCAGATATTGCCGTCGAGGGCGGCGCGCGCCTGCTCCGCCGTCGGCGCCGGGTTTCGCTCGAGCAGGCTCACCGCCGCCATCACGAACCCGGGCGTGCAGAACCCGCACATCGTCCCGTCGTGATCGCAGAGTGCCTGCTGCACCGGGTGGAGAACCGTCCCCTCCAGCACGCCTTCGACCGTCCGGATCTCCTTGCCCTGCGCCTCGATGGCGAGCGTCGAGCACGCGTAGACCAGGCGGCCGTCGACGATGGCTGTGCAGGCGCCGCAGCTGCCGCGGTCGCAGACCCGCTTGAGACCGGTCTGATCGAGGCGGTCGCGGAGCGCGTCGAGCAGCGTGACGCGGGGCTCGATCTGCAGCCGGTGCGTCCGTCCGTTCACGCGCAGCGTGACCGGCACCGCGTCCGGGCCGAACCTGGCGGCAGAGGCCGTCTGGGCATCCGCTTCCGGGCCGCCGAGCACGCCGGCGGCGACGCTGGTCACACCGACGCTTCTGAGGAACGCGCGGCGGCTCACGTTGAAGCCGCTGTCTTCCGGGGATGGAGGCTTGGTATCGGACGGATCGTCCTTCAGAGCCATGGGAGACTCCTGGTCTGGTGTCGGACGAGGGCCGCAGGAGCGCGACGCCCGAAGGAGCGCTCAGGATATCGAACCCGCGCCCGGCCGGCAACCATGAACGGGCGGGTGTAGAATGCGCCTGCCCGTCGCGGCGGCCGGGCTTCGGCCTCCGCCGCGCGGACTGGAGGATCTCCGCGCCGTGCCGGCTCGCTCCGGCCGGCACCGTCCATGCGCCGCCGCTGGTTCGACTTCACGCCCGCCCAGGCGCTCGCAGCGAGCATCGGCGGCCTCGTCGCCGCTGGCACGATTCTGCTGGCGCTTCCGTTCGCCTCCAGCGGCGAGCGGCTCTCCTGGATCGACGCCCTGTTCACCGCCACCTCGGCCGTCTGCGTCACGGGTCTGATTGTCGTGGACACACCGCGCGACCTGTCGGTCGCCGGCCAGTCGATTGTCATGCTGCTCATCCAGGCGGGCGGACTGGGCTACATGACGATCACGACCGTCGTCGCGACGGCGCTTGGCAAGCGGCTGTCGCTCGGGGAGCGCCTCACGCTGCAGGAGGCCCTCAACCTGCAGAGCGGCGAAGGCCTCGTGCAGTTCACGCTGAGCGTCCTGCGGTTGACGCTGGTCTTCGAGCTGGCGGGCGCGGCGGTCCTCGCCCTCTGGTGGTGGCAGGACATGGGCGCGGGACGCGCGGCGTACTTCGGGCTGTTCCACTCCATCTCGGCCTTCAACAATGCCGGCTTCGCGCTGTTCTCGGACAGCCTCGTGGGGTTCCGGGCCGACCCGGTCGTGAACCTGGTGATCAGCATCCTGTTCGTCTGCGGCGGCCTCGGCTTCGTCGTGCTGACCGAGCTGATCCGGTTTCGGCGCGGCGCACGCCTGTCGCTCCACACCCGGCTCGTGCTGGTGCTCTCGGCTGCGCTGATTGCAGGGGGCACGGCCGCGATCTACCTGCTGGAGCGCGGCAACCCCGAGACGCTCGGCAGCGTTCCCCCCGGCGAGGCCGCCTGGGCGGCGTACTTCCAGTCGGTCACGACCAGGACGGCTGGCTTCAACACCATCAATCTCGCGGACATGCACGTGGCCACGCTCTTCGTCGTCATGGTGCTGATGTTCATCGGCGCGTCGCCGGGCGGCACCGGCGGCGGCGTGAAGACGACGACGTTCGGCATCACCGTCGCGGCGCTCTGGACGACGGTGCGCGGCGACGATGAGACGGTTCTCTTCGGCCGGCGCCTCGCGCCGGCGCTGGTGGCGCGGGCGTTTTTCATCTCCCTCATCGCCTTCCTGGCACTGAACATCGTCGCCGGGCTGGTGCTGGTCCTCGAGGATCTGCCGCTGCTCGAGGTGCTGTTCGAAACCACGTCAGCATTCGGCACCGTCGGATTGTCGATGGCGGCTGGGAGCACGGTCAGCCTGTCCTCCCAGTTTGCGCCCGCCTCGAAACTGCTCATCGTCCTGATGATCTTCGCCGGGCGGGTGGGACCGTTGACGCTGGCGGTTGCGCTCGCGCAGCGTCGGCGGAAACCGAGGCTCCGGTATCCGGAAGGCAGCGTCCTCATCGGATGACTGCGTGGCACAACGCAAGGAGGCCGCTTCGCGGCGCAGCACATGCCCAGACGCACCTTCGCAGTGATCGGACTCGGCCGGTTCGGGTCGGCGGTGGCGACGACGCTGACCCAGCTCGGACAGGATGTCATCGGGGTGGATGCCGACGGCGATCGCGTCCGGCTGCTCGCCGACGTCGTGCGGCAGGCCGTCGAGCTCGATGCGGTGGACGCGCGCGCGCTCCGGGCGGCCGGCATCGATCAGGTGGACGTGGCGATCGTGTCGATCGGTGAGAACATCGAGGCCAGCCTGCTGGTGGTGATGCAGGTGAAAGACCTCGGCGTCCCGACGATTCTTGCCAAGGCGGTGACGCCCCTGCATGGGCGGATCCTGGAGAAGCTGGGCGTGTCCCGCGTCATCTTCCCCGAGCGCGAGATGGCGATCCGGATCGCGCACAGGCTCGCCGTGCCGAACCTCGTGGACTACATCGAGCTCTCGAAGGATTTCTCGATCGTCGAGCTGCCCGCGCCGGAGGAGTTCGCCGGCCGCACGTTGAAAGAGCTCGAGATGCGGCCCCGCTACGGCCTGACGCTGATCGCGATCCGGCGTCCCAGCGGGACGACAGACGGCGAGACTACGCACGTTTCGCCGAGCGCCGAGGATCGCATTCAGCGCGGAGACATCCTCGTCCTCATCGGGGCCAATGACCGCCTCTCGCAGCTCGACCGGCTGCTAAACCGCAAGTAGCAGCGCCACGAGGCCGGCCACCAGGGCCCCCGCCACGGCATCGGCCGCGTAATGGTACCGGCCCGCCACCGATCCGGCCGCGATGAGCACCGACACGGCCAGGAGCGCGGCGCCGGCCGCGGGCATCAGGGGAAGTATCGCCAGTGCGCACGCGGCGGCACCGGCCACGTGACCGCTGGGAAACGTGTTCCAGCGGTTGCTCGCGCGACCAAGGATCGCGAGATTCAGCCGCCGGACGGTCGAGTGCTTCCCGCCGTAGGCGGCGAACCCCTCGATGTCGCGCGGTGGCCGCGACGGCAACAGCGGCAGGAGGAAGTAGCACAGGTACTCGGCGGCGAGGACCGTCGTCCAGAACCGGTCGGCGTGGCCGCGCAGACCGGCCGCCGCCAGCAGCGCGAATCCGAGCGGCACCATCGGATAGACGGCCAGGTACCCGGCCTCGAGCAGCTCCCGTCCGGCACGCGGCGCGCGTGTCAGGGCGCGTCCAGGCCGGGACGCGAGGACCCGCCTGTCCACGGCCAGGAGCCATCGCTCGAAGGAGAGGAGAGGTCCGGACACGAGCGCGGCCGGAAGCCAGTACGACAGGAGGAGCAGCGCCACAGGCAGCCAGTCGCGGACCGCGACCCACCCGCGAGGCGGGCCGGTCCCGGTCAGCGCCACGGCGTAGACGGCGGCGGCCACGATGAGAGCGACCGCACTCGTCCTGATCCGTACGGCGGGCCACACGGAGCGGCGCCACGCCATCAGGGCCACTGCCAGGAAGTACGCGATTGAAACGAGCTCGGATGTCCGGAGCGTTCCCATGCGAGGTCCGCGTGTGCGGCCACTCTACGGGAATGCGAGAGATGACGTGAAAGCGGGTCGCCGGTGCCGGCGCCGGAGCTGGATGGTCCGAGCGCGAGCGCGCCGGATGAAGGGAAGGAAGCGGCCCTCGCCGCCTCCCCCGCCTCATCCAGCTCGCGGTCCTACGCCAGGACTTTGATCACCACGCGGCGGTTCTGCGCGCGGCCCTGACGGGTGTTGTTCGGCGCGATCGGCTTGTCTTCGCCGTAGCTGATCACGTTGATCTTGTGCAGCGGAATCTGGTGCGCCTCGTAGAGGTACCGCTTGACCGATTCGGCGCGCTGGAGCCCGATCTGCTCATTCACGTGCGCCGGGCCGGTCGCGTCGGTGTGTCCCTCGATCTCGATGTACACGCCCTGGGGGTCTTCCTTGAGCTGCTGGATCATCTCGTCGATCCGCGACCTCGCCTCGTCAGGAAGCTCGGCCTGCGCGAAGCGGAAGTTGCCCTGATCCTCGCTGAGCACGACCTCGAACACGAGCCGGCGGGACGCGGCCTCGAGCGCGTCGGTCTTGACGCCGACCTCGTTCGCACGCTCGGCGGCGGTGTCCGCCGCGTTGCGTGCCTCCTGTGCGGCCGCCTGAGCGCGCTGATCCACGTCACCGATCTTCGCCTCGTTCTGGCGGACCCGCTCCTGGGTCTCCTCGAGCTGCCCGGAGAGCCCCTCGACCTTATCGTTGACCTGTCCGACCTCGCCTCGCACGAACTTCTTGGTTGCGCAGGCTGTCGAGCCCATGGCGAGCAGCGCAACCGGAACGACGACCGCAAACAGACGACGCATTGTCAGCCTCCTCACAAACGAAACATCCCCGACCTGTCAGCTCGCCGGACGGGAGTGCCCGACGACATAGCCCCCACGAGCCCGAACGACGTAATCCTTTCCTCTGACCCTGACCTCGAGCGGATGCCATCCCGCGGCGGGACTCGGCTCGAACGCCAGCAGGTACTGATGCCGCAGCTCCTGGATGATCGAGCGCGCCGCCTGACTCGCGTCGGACGGACCCGTCATGACATGGAGCTGCCCGCCGGTCCAGCGCGCCAGGTCGCTCAGGCGTCCCGTGTCCGCCTCGGCCTCCGACGCGGCGCGCGCGGCCTTCCGCGCGTCGATGGGCAGCGCGATCGCCATCACGTAGACCGGCACGTCGATCGCGCTCGCGGTCCGCGACACCTCGGCCGGAGTCAGCCGGCTGCTCGTATCGAACCCGTCGGTCAGGACGACGAGGGCGCGCCGCTGGCTGCCGAGGGGGGCCACGACCTGCGCGGCCGATGCGATCGCGTCGTGGAGCGAGGTCATGCCCCAGGGCGTAATGCTGGTGAACCGCGCCCGCAGGCCGTCGAGATCGGTCGTGAACGGCTGGACCAGGTGCAGCGTCTTGTCGAACGCGTAGATCGCGACCTCGTCTTGACCGCTCCGCAGGTTGCTCAACAGAAAGAACGCCGTCTCGCGCGCACGCTGCAGGCGCGATGAAACGTCCATGCTGCCGCTGACATCGAACAGCAGCGCGAGGCCGATCGGGCCCGGCTCCCGGATGAACCCCGAGAGCTCCTGCGCCTGGCCCCGGTCGAGCAGCGTGAAGTCCGACTGCTGGAGGTGCGTGACCGGCCGGCCCCTGTTGTCCTTCACGGTGACGCGGACGGTCACCAGATCGACGCCGCCGCGGAACGTCGCCTGGGGCTCGAGGACGGACTGGGCTTCCAGCCCCGCCGGCGACTCCAACCCGGGCTGCCCCTCCTGCGCGGCGTACGCCGCCCCGGCGAAGAATCCGGCGAAAGCCACCAGGCTCAGCCAGCGCGTCCAGACCGAACGTCCGCTCATCACGTCAGCGTACGGCATCAAGCTTCCTGCCACGGCGCGCCGCGTGAAACCCGGCGGTTTTTCTCGTGTTTCGAAGGGATACTGAAGCAAAGGCCGCCTCCGTCAGGGGAATTCCTACACTCGTCCGTTCTCGCCGGGTAAGAATTACGCGGGTCCTGGGAGCCGCTCCCGCCGCAACGTTCCGCCGGCGCGCAGGCAAAACCGGGCCGGCCCGCGACCGCCGGCCTTGCTAAGATTGACGCGCATGCCGGTCGACAGCTCGATCGCCGTCGCCTCCAGGGTCCGCAGTTTCAAGTACGCGATCCGGAATATCGTCTCGGAAGCCCAGCGGGTTGAGCAGGCCGGCCGCACGGTCACCTATCTGAACGTCGGGGACCCCGTTCCGTTCGGCTTTGGCCCCCCCGCGCCGCTCGTCGAGGCCGTCCGCCGCGCGCTGTCCGATGGCCACAACGGCTACGTCCCGTCCCCCGGCATCGCTGAAGCCCGGGAGGCGGTGGCCGACGAGTGGACCCGCATCGGGTTTCCGGCGACGCCGGATCGCGTGCTCATCACGGGCGGCACATCGGAAGGCATCGAGCTCGCGCTCACCGCGCTGGTCGATCCCGGCGACTCGGTGCTGGTGCCGCTGCCGACCTATCCTCTCTACACGGCCGTGCTCGCCAAGATAGGCGCCGAGCCGGCGTACTACCGGACGGATGCTGCCCGCGGCTGGCTTCCCGATCTCGAGCATCTCGCATCGCTGATTACGCCCCGGACCCGCGCACTCGTCGTGATCGATCCGAACAATCCGACCGGTGCGGTGTACCCGGAGGCCACGCGGCGGGCCTTGATCGAGATCGCCGAGCGGCACGGCCTGACAATTCTGGCGGACGAGGTCTACGGCGATCTCGCCTACGACGGGCCTGTGCCGCCGCTCGGCCGGCTGGCGCCCGACGCCGCGATCGTCTCGTTCTCCAGCTTGTCGAAGGCATGGCTCGCCCCGGGCTGGCGGGCGGGCTGGCTGGTGGTCGGTCGCAGTCCGCGGCTCGATGATCTGCTGGCGGCGATCAGAAAGCTCGCTGACGGTCGCCTCTGCAGCAACGGGCCCGTCCAGTACGCGATTGCTCCCGCCCTGCGGGGCGATCGGACGTTCCAGGCGGCGCTGCGCGACGACCTGCGCGCGCGTGCGGAGGTGACGACTCGCGCGCTGAATGCGATTCCAGGACTCTCCTGCGTGCCGCCGGCCGGCGCATTCTACGCGATGCCGCAAGCGAAGCTGGGCGCGGGCGACTCGGACGAGCGCTTCGTCCTCGAACTCCTGCGGCGGACCGGAATCCTGACCGTCTACGGATCGGGATTCGGGCTTCCGCCTGACGCGGGATTCTTCCGCGTGGTGTTCCTGGCCTCGCCCAACGAGCTCGAGTCCATCTACCGCACCATCGACACGTTCGCGCGCGACTACTTCAAGGCGTGAACCGCCTGCTGTCTCCATTCGGCGCGGCGGCGATCTACACGGCCGCCACCCTCCTGCTCACCTGGCCGCTCGTCACCGCCATCGCATCGTCGCTGCCCTCCGACCTGGGCGATCCCGTCCTGAACACCTGGATTCTCGCCTGGGGCGCGGATCATCTCTGGCGCTTCTTCGGCGGCGACCTGGGGGCATTCGCCGGATACTGGCACGCGAACATCTTTCATCCGTCGCCGCTGGCGCTCGCGTACTCCGAGCACCTCTTCGCCCAGGCCGCGCAGATCTGGCCGGTGTATGCGCTCACGCGCAACCCCGTACTCTGCTACAACCTCGTGTTTCTCTCGACCTTCGTGCTCTCGGGCCTGGGGATGTTCCTGCTGGTACGCGAGCTGACCGGCAGCCGGGCCGCCGCGCTGGCTGCCGGGCTGATGTTCGCGTTCTCGCCGTACCGGGTCGTGCAGTCGTCGCACCTGCAGATCCTGTCGGCGCAGTGGATGCCGTTCGTTCTCTTCGGGCTGCGGCGGTATTTCACGACCGGGCGAAGGCTGCCGCTCGCCGGCGCGGGCCTGGCCTGGGTGGCCCAGAACTTGTCCTGCGGCTACTATCTGATCTTCTTCAGTCCCGCCGTCGGCGCCTACGTCCTCTTCGAAGTCTTCCGCGAGCGGCGGTGGAACGACTGGCGCCTGATGTCCCATCTCGGGCTGCTCATGGCCGGTGTGGCGCTCGCGACATGGCCGTTCGTGCAGCCGTACCTGGCACTGCGCGCCAGTGAGTTCCCGGCGCGCGGCCTGGCCGAGCTGTACGCCTTCTCGGCCGACGTGCGCGGCTATCTCGCGGCCGACCCGCGACTCTGGATCTGGGGCGGCGTGCTCGACGGCTATCGCCGGACGGGCGAGGGCCTCGTGTTCCAGGGCATCGTGCCCATGGTCCTGGCACTGCTCGCCCCAGTTCTGCTCATGACGAAGCGGCTCCGTCGCGATTCACCCGCGGCGCTGACGGGCTGGCGAAGGCTCGGAGCGGTGGCCTCCGGTGCCTTTGCGGCCGTCAACGCGGCAGCGGCGGTCGCGACGGTCACGCTGGGCGGCATCGTTCAGCGCGCGGGCATGCTGTCGATCCGCATGACGCGTCCCGGGGCGGCGCTGGCTCGAGCCGCCGTGGGTGTCGCCGTGCTCGCGTGGCTCGCACCCTCGTTCCGAAGCCGGCTGGCCGCGGCATCACGCTCGGAGACCACCTTCTTTCTGCTGATGGCGGGGGCCGCCGCCGTGCTGTCGCTGGGACCCTCGATCTCGAGCGGCGGCCAGATGACCGTGCCCGACGCGCCGTATGCGTGGCTCTACGAGACGGTTCCCGGCTTCGACGGCCTTCGCGTGCCCGCGCGCTTCGCGATGATCGTGGCGTTCGCCCTGAGCGTGCTCGCGGGGATCGCGCTGGCGGAGGTCGAAGCGCGCTGGCGCCGGGGCACCGGCGCTGTCGCCATCTGCGCTGCCCTGTTCGTCGCCGAAGCGGGCGCCGCCCCGATGGACCTCGACCAGCCGCTCCGGCCTCGGGTTGCGGGCGTCCGGCCGGCACCGGCCCGTCTGTACACCAACGACGCCATTCCGCCCGTGTACCGCAGGCTGGCTACGTTCCCGCCCTCCGTGCTGGTCGAGTTTCCGATGGGCGCGATGCCCTGGGATGTTCGCTATATGTTCTACTCGACCTTTCACCGTCATCGTCTGGTAAACGGCTTCAGCGGCGGAGTCCCGGTGCGTCATGCCGCAGATCTCGCCGCACTGTCCCGGATGGCCATCGACCCCGAGCTGGCCTGGTCTCGTCTCATGAAGACAGGGGCGTCGCATGCCATCGTCCATCTGGCGGCCTACGAGGGCCGCGAGGGGCTGGCAGTCGTGGACTGGCTCCGGCAGCGGGGTGCGCGCGAGATCGGCCGGTTCGACGCGGATCTGCTGTTCGCGCTCCCGGCGGCGGAGAGCGCTTCCGTCCCCGCCGTCCATTCCGTACAGTAGGCCCATGACCGTGCAGCAACGGCGCGATCCGCTGACGTATCTGACGGCCGAACTCGAGTCGCTGTCGGCGCAGGGCCTGCGGCGAAGCCTGCGCGTGCTCGAGGGTGAGCAACGCGCGCGCACGACGTTCGACGGCCGCGACGTCGTCAACCTCTCTTCTAACAACTATCTGGGACTCGCGACTCACCCGCGCCTGCGGGAGCGCGCGCTCGAGGCCGTCCAGCAGCTCGGCGTCGGCTCAGGATCGGTCCGGACCATCGCCGGCACGATGGCGATTCACCTGGAGCTGGAGCGCCGTCTCGCCGCCTTCAAGAAGACAGAGGCGGTGGTCGTCTTCCAGAGCGGGTTCGCCGCCAATGCGGGCACGGTCTCCGCGATCCTGACGCGCGATGACGTGATCGTGTCCGACGAGCTGAATCACGCGAGCATCATCGACGGCGCCCGCCTCAGCCGCGCGGCGATCAAGGTCTTTCCGCACCGCGACGTGGACGCCGCGCGCGGCATCCTTCGCGAGCTGCCGGGCTCGACGCGCAAGCTCCTGATCAGCGACGGCGTCTTCAGCATGGACGGCGATCTCGGACCCCTGCCCGCTCTCTGCGATCTCGCCGAGGAGTACGGCTGCATCATGATGGTCGACGATGCGCATGCCAGCGGCGTCTTCGGCGCGCACGGCCGCGGCACGATCGACCATTTCGGCGTGCACGGGCGGGTGGACGTCCAGGTGGGAACGCTCTCGAAGGCCGTGGGCGTCCTGGGCGGGTACGTGGCAGGCAGCCGCGACCTGATCGAGTTCCTGTATCATCGCGCGCGCCCGTTCCTGTTCTCCACGTCGCATCCGCCCGCCGTCGCCGCAGCCTGCCTCGCCGCGATTGACGTGCTCGAGCAGGAGCCGGAGATCATCGATCGCCTCTGGGATCACACACGCTTCTTCAAGGCCGGTCTTCGCGAGCTCGGCTTCGACACCGGGCCGAGCGAGAGCCCGATCACGCCCGTCATCGTCGGCGATGGCGCGCTCGCGATGCGGTTCTCCGACGAGCTCTTCCGTGAGGGCGTGTTCGCGCAGGGCATCGCCTTCCCGACCGTTCCGCGCGGCCGGGCGCGCGTGCGGACGATCGTCACCGCGACACACACGCGCGAGGCGCTGCAGTTCGCGCTCGACGTCTTCGCGAACGTCGGACGCCGCCTGGGCATCGTCTGACATGGCTCCCGTCACCGGCGACGTGAATCGCTCGAGGCGGACGCGGCCGGCGTCGGCGCGGGAGTTCTTCGAGGCGTACACGCGCGATCTTCACGGCCGTGACCTGGAGCGGCTGTTCACCTCCGAGACGGCCGAGGCCTACCGCTTCTTCGCACGCGACATCGACGAGCGTTCCCTGGCCTCACTCCCCTGGCACCGGCGGACGGCGCTGCGGGCGAAGCAGTTCTTCGTGGCGTTCACCGCGCGTCTGTCGCCCGCGCGCCGCGCGGTCTACGGCCTCGCGGTGCTGATGGCGCTCATCGGCCTGGTGCAGCTGTCGCTGCAGGGGCTCACGATCGGCTCCGTCTCCCTGTGGCCCTTCGGGATCTCGCTGCCGGTCCCGGTGGTCGTGTTCCGTGAGGGCACGCTCTGGCTGGCCAGCGGGTTTCTCCTGCTCAACCTGCTGGTACTGCTCGAGGTCGCGGACCGCCTGACGCTCAAGCACGATCTCGAGGTCGCTCGCGACATCCAGATGACGATGCTTCCCCGGGAGATGGTCACGGGCGGCGGTCTCGAGGCGTACGGGTTCTCTCGACCGGCCAACACCGTGGGAGGCGACTTCTACGACGTGCTGCAGATGCCGGACGGCCGGCTGGTGCTCGCGCTCGGAGACGTGTCCGGGAAGGGCAGCCCCGCCGCCCTGCTGATGGCGCTCGTGCTCGCGATCCTGCGCACGCTGGTCGACGAAGAGCTGCCGCCGGATGCCATCGCACTGCGGCTGAACACCCAGGTGGGACGCCACGCGCCGGGCGCCCGGTTCGTGACGTTGTGCCTTGCCGTCTACGACCCGCTGACCGGCAGCCTCCGCTACGTGAACGCGGGTCACCCCCCGCCGCTGCTGCGGCGCCGCGACAGCGCCTCGTTCGAGCGCCTGACCGAGGGCGGCATTGCGCTCGGCATGTTCGAGCTCGCGTCCTACACGACGGGCCAGGTCACGCTGAATGAGGGCGATGTACTGGTCTTCTACAGCGACGGCGTGACGGAGGCCGAGAACGCCTCCGGGGTGCCGTTCGACGAGGGCGGCCTGCAGGCGGTGATCGCGCACTACTGGCGCAACGATGCCGCCACGCTCGGCAAGGCCATCGTCGGCGCGGTGGAGGTGCACAGCGACGCGGCGCGGCTGGCCGACGATGTCACCGTACTGGCGGTTCGACGGCCAGTTCTGGACGCACAAGTGGCCTGACCCCCGGGCCCTCCCGGAGCTGATCATGGCGCACGGACCGATCGCGGGTCGGCCGGTGTCGAATGTACGGCGGGGTCCCGCACGGCGGCCTGAACCGGTTTTCACCGAGACACATGACGAGCGCCCGCCTGTCCTGCCTCATCGCCCTGATCGCCGCCGGAGCGCTGCTCGCACCGGCCGCGGCCCGCGTCGCATCCGCGCAGGATGAAGGCGTTTCCGTGCTCCTGCACGAACTGGAGGCGGCGCTTCAGAGCGGCACGGAGATGGCGCTCGAGCCGCTGCTGTCGCCGCGGTTCGATCGGGCGGAGCTGCCCGGGTTCCGGGCCGGCTGGTATTCGACCGCCATCATCCGCGCGACCGTGCGCGAGCGCGATCGCGTCGACGAAAGCGAACGCCGGATCCGCCTCGTGCTCGAGGTGCTCGTCGAGTACGAGCAGACTGGTCGCATGCTCACGTGGCAGGCGAGGGCGTCGCAGCACGAGGGACGCTGGGTCTTCGACTCGCTCGAGCGGGTCGGGTCGCTCGAGGGTCTGCACCGGCTCCGGCTCGATGCCTCGCGTCAGTACCGCGCGCGGGATTTCCGCGTCAGCGCCGAGGATTTCGATCTCGTGCTGACGCGCGGCGACGTGTTCCTCTGCCGCGTTCCCGGCGGCGTCACCGGCCTGGTGATTGTGGGGCGGGGAGAGTTGACCTTCCGGCCCCGACCCGAGACCGAACAGCGGCAGCTCGAGATCTTCAACGGCGATCCGGAGCTCAGGGCGCCGTTCCGCGCGGCGTTCGTCCGCGTGCACCCCGCGGAGTACCACCTGCGCTTCTCTGAGGAGGCGCTGACCGAAGTGGCGGTGGAGCCCCGCACGCTGTCGATGGCGCAGCAGGTCTTCCGGGTCGAATCCGTCAAGTCCTTCGCCGTGGATCTCGGCGAGCTCAGCCGCGAGGCGTGGTCTCTGCTCCCGCCGTACGGCGACTTCCTGGCGGAGGTGAGAACGACGCGCTTCGGGACGCTCACCTACGTGCACACGAGCGACGAGCCGGAGGACATCTCGCTGTTCGATCGCGCGCGCCGGCGGAATATCTCCGTCTACGCCTCACGCGCGCGCCTCGCCGCGCGCGGGCCCTTCTACCACGAGGACGACGACTCGGTCTACGACGTGCTGGACTACAGCGTCGATGCGACCGTCGCCCCGGATCGTCTGTGGTTCGACGGGCGGTCCTCGATCAAGGTCCGGACGAGGGTGGACAACGTCAGCACGATCACGCTTCGGCTGAACAGTTCCCTCGCGGTCCGGGCGGTGAGCTCCGACCGGCACGGCCGTCTGCTGTTCGTGCGGGTCAGGAACCAGAATGGCCTGGTGGTCAGCCTCCCGGGCCTGACCACGCGGGGGACCGAGCTCACGCTGAGCGTGACGTACTCGGGGAGGCTCGAGCCGCAGGCGCCGCAGAGCGAGGCCGGCGGGTCGCAGATCGTGGAGGCGCCGCTCGGCCCACCCTCGGACATCGAGCCGTCGTACGTCTACAGCAACCGCAGCTACTGGTACCCGCAGGCGTCCGTCACCGACTATGCGACCGCGCTGATCCGCCTCACGCTGCCGATGGAGTACGGCGCCGTGTGCAGCGGCGTTCCCGCCTCCGGCTCGCCGGTGACCGTCCGGCAGCCCGCCGAGCGGCGCATCTTCGTGTTCACCTCGTCGACGCCGGTGCGCTATCTGGGTTGCGCGATCACGCGATTCGCGCACACGGAGACCGCCACGCTCGATCTGTCGACGATCGTGCCGGCGCCGATCCCGCCGCCGGCGCCGGCGGAGCTGAACCTGGAGGTGCAGACCACGGGCCGGCTGCGCCCGCGCGCGCGCGACTTGCTGGGCGACCTCGAGGACATCACGCGGTTCTACACGGAACTGATGCAGGAGGCGCCGTATCCGCGCCTGTCGCTCGCCGTGCTCGAGAGTCCGATGCCCGGTGGCCACAGTCCGCCGTATCTCGCGGCGTACAACCAGACGCTGCCCGGCACGGCGCCCTCGTGGCGGCACGATCCCAGCAGCTTCCAGAACTACCCCGAGTTCTTCCTCGCGCACGAGATCGCGCATCAATGGTGGGGGCACGCGATCGGCTGGCAGAACTACCACGAGCAGTGGCTGAGCGAAGGCTTTTCGCAGTACTTCGCCGCCCTGTACGCGGAGCGCCGCCGCGGCCGCTCCGTTTTCGGCGGCATCGTCCGCCAGATGAGCGAGTGGGCGGTCCGCGAATCGCCTGAAGGGCCGGTCTACCTCGGCTACCGCCTGGGGCACCTGGAAGGCGACGCGCGCGTCTTCCGGGCGCTCATCTACAACAAGGGCGCAATGGTGCTCCACATGCTGCGGCGGCTGGTCGGCGACGACGCGTTCTTCCGCGGGCTGCGGCGCTTCTATCGCGAGCACCGTTTCAGCAAGACCGGCACCGACGCCGCCCGCGCCGCGTTCGAACGTGAGAGCGGCCGCGATCTCACCCGGTTCTTCGAGCGGTGGATCTACGGCTGGACGCTGCCGTCCATCGCACACACGCGGCGCGTCGAGAAGACGGCCGACGGTCCGCTGCTCGTGCTGCAGTTCTCGCAGCGCGACGAGGTGTTCGACGTGCCGGTCACGGTCGAGCTGCGGTTCCGGGATGGAACGCGGCACGAGGTCGTCGTTCCCCTCACGGAGAAGGCGGTCGAGCACCGCATCCCGCTCGACCGGCCCCTTCGGGATGTCAGGGTGAACGAGGATCGCGGGGCGCTCCTCGACCGGTAGTGCGGCGGAGGCGAGGCCGCCGGGCCGCCGCCTTACTGGAGATAGATCGCCGCGACGCGCAGCTCACCGCTGCGCTCGAACGGCTCGAAGATCAGCAGGAACCGCGTGCCCTCGATCTCGTAGAAGCGGGTGAGGCGCTCGCCCACCGCGCCGCGATCCACCACCTGTGTGCCGGTCTCGGCCGCGCGACCCAGCACGGCGGCGACCTGCCCGACCGTCTGTCCGACCTTCACCTCCCGGCCATCCACCAGCAGCAGCACCGGGACGGAGATCGCACGGGCTGGTACGGCCGCGGGCAGCGACGCAGGCATCGCGGCCATGACCGGCGCCGCGGCGGGGGCGGAGTTCGTCCTCAGCTCCCGAACGATGAGCGAGACGACGGCGAGCGTAGCGGCGAGAAAGGCAGCGGCGACCAGCCATTCGAGGGCGGGGGTCAGGCGGAAACGGGAGCGGGTCGCGTCCATGGCAACCTCCTGGGAGAGGGCCGGCGAGTCACCCGAAGCGTAGGCCCGCGCCACGACCGTGTCAAGCGCGTCCGGATGGGGCAATGCCGGGGCCGCTTTCGGCAGATTCCGGTGGCGGATCCCCGGGAATCGCCGCGCAGCGGCCGACTCGCCGCCGCAGGAGCAGCCCGATCCGGAGCGCGGATTCGGGACGAACGCGTCTGGTATGATCGACCGATCATGGAAACGGTCACGCTGACGATTGACGGGAAGCAGATCACCGTCGAGAAGGGCAAGACGGTGCTGCAGGCGGCCATCGAGGCCGGCGTCTCGGTTCCGTACTACTGCTATCACCCGGCTCTCGGCGTCGACGGGTCCTGCCGTGTCTGCGTCGTCAGGATCGACAAGATGCCGAAACTGCAGACGTCGTGTTCCATGGTGTGCGCGGACGGCATGGTCGTGCACACGCAGACGTCCGACGTGGTCCAGGCGCGCGCCGGCGTGCTGGAGTTCCTGCTCATCAATCACCCGCTCGACTGCCCCGTGTGCGACAAGGGCGGCGAGTGCCCGCTGCAGGACTTCTCGTACTCGTTCGGGCCCAACGAGAGCCGCATGGAATTCCCGCGGCGCGTGTTCGACGGCGAGGGCGTCAAGGCCGACGTCGACTTCGGTCCGACGCTGATGCTGAACCGCAATCGCTGCATTCTCTGCACGAGGTGCGTCCGCTTCATGCGCGAGGTGGACGGCGACGCGCAGATTGGCATCGTCGATCGCGGCGCCGGCAGCGAGATCGCGACGTTCCAGGAAGAAGGCGTGCACTCCCTGCTGTCGGGCAATCTCATGGACGTCTGTCCGGTCGGCGCGATCACGACGCGCGACTACCGCTTCAAGTCGCGGCCCTGGGACAACCCCGACGCCGTGGACACGATCTGCACGCTGTGCTCGAAGGGCTGCAACATCACCGCGTGGCTCAAGGCCAAGCCGGAGTGGGCGAAGGGATCGCAGCTGATCCGCATCACGCCGCGCCTGAACCCGGACGTCAACGGCTACTGGATGTGCGACATCGGCCGGTTCGAGTACCACTGGGTCGAAGGGGACGAGCGCCTGCGCAAGCCGCTGCTGCGCGACGATGCGGGCCTGCAGCAGCCGGCCACATGGGATGAAGCGCTCGCGGCGGTATCCGGAGGGTTCGCGGGCGGCGCAACGGTCCTCGCGTCCGCGCACGCGTCCAATGAGGAACTGTTCCTGGTTCAGCGCGTCGCCTCGCAGATCGCGCTGAGCTGGCGCTTCCGGGAGAAACCGCAGCCCGAGACCACGAAGTTCAAGGTCCCGGCCGCGGATGCACCGAACATCACCGGTGCGCGCGACCTCGGCCTTCCGGTCGGCCCCGGCAACGATGGACCGCCGGACCTGTCGGCGCTGCGCGCCGAAGTCGAGGCCGGGCGCCTCACGTCGCTGTACGTCTTCGACCCGGGACCACCGGATTCGCTCGGAGACGTGAGCTGGATTGCGGCCGCACGTGAATCGGGACAGCTGGCGTTCCTCGTCTTTCATGGAGCGGTCATGTGCGACCTCGCGCGGGCGGCCGACGTCGTGCTGCCGGGCGCTGCCTGGGTGGAGAAGGACTCGACCTACACGAACGACCAGGGCCGCGTACAGGCCGCGGCGAGGGCGTTGCCGCTGCCGGGGGATGCGAAGGACGATCGCGAGATCCTGCTCCGTGTGGCCCGGGCGACCGGACAGTCCCTTCCCTACCAGACCGCCGCCGACGTGCGCGTCGCCCTCGCCGATGCCCTCGAACACCTCCCGGCGTACCGCGACCTGCGCACCATCACGTTTGCGCGGCCCGTGGCGGTTGGCAACTGGCTGCAGGCGTCGAACCCGTCCGAGCGGTGGAAGTGGGACTACCTCTTCCAGGACCTCGCGCCGGTGAAGTTCGAATGGATGCGCATCCCCGAGACCCGGCAGGCGATCCCGCTTAAGCCCATCGCCGCCGGCTCGGTGACCGACGAGGAGTAGACGCGAGTCAGCGCCCCCTTTCATGGTGGAAAACGTTTCGGCCCTCGCGGCATTCGTGGCAGGGCTGCTGTCGTTCGTCTCCCCCTGCGTGCTCCCGCTGATTCCCGGCTACCTCTCGTTCGTGTCCGGCGTCACGCTCGACCAGATGACGGGAACCCCTGCGGCCGGTGGCGCGGCAGTGGCTGTCGCGGCGCCAGCCCCGCCCATCGTCCGGCGCCGAGTGCTGCTCACCGCCGTCGCCTTCGTGCTGGGTTTCTCGCTCGTCTTCGTCTCGCTCGGCGCGACGGCAACCGCCCTTGGGCAGTTCTTCTTCGAAAGATTGAGCCTCCTCGGCAAGATTGCCGGCGTGGTGATCATCATCTTCGGCCTGCACACGATGGGCCTCCTGAAGATCGGATGGCTCTACAGCGAGCGCCGGGTGCAGGTGGATCGGCGTCCCGCGGGTGCGCTCGGCGCATTTGCCGTGGGAATCTCGTTCGCGTTCGGGTGGACCCCCTGCATCGGGCCCATTCTGTCGGGCATCCTCGCCATCGCCGCCGTTCAGGACACCGTCGGCCAGGGCGTCCAGCTCCTGGCGATCTACTCCGCCGGCCTGGGAGTCCCCTTTCTGCTGACGGCGCTGGCGGTGGACCGCTTCTTCGCCGCGTTCGCCCGGATCCGGCGGTACTACAGGACGATCGAGATCGTCTCCGGCGCCCTGCTGGTCGTCATCGGGGTGCTGATCTTCACCGATCGCTTCACGGTCATCGCGCGCTGGCTCGAGCCGTATCTGCCCACCTACTGAGCGCGGCGCGATCGATCCGGCTATAGTGGCGCCCATGCCCTCCAGGCCAGGCACGGGTGAGCGTCCGCCGGCCGAGGTGCGCGCGGCGGTCGAGCCGATCCCGGCGACCCGCCGACGGACACTTCCGTGGATCAAGCTCGTCGTGAGCGTCGGGCTCTACGCGCTGATCTTCTATGCGACGGATGTCCGCACGATCGTCCGGCACCTGGCGGAGGCCCGGCTCGCGTACGTGGCGGCGGCGGTCCTGCTCTACGCGGCCGGACAGGCGCTGTCCGCCTTGAGATGGCATATCCTGCTGCGGCCTCTTGCTCTGACCGTCCCGTATTCCCGCCTGGTCGCCTTCTACTTCACGGGGATGTTCTTCAATCTCTTCCTGCCGACGATCGTCGGCGGCGACGCGGTGAAAGCGCTGCTGCTGGCCAGAGAGACGGGAGCGACCGCCCGCTCCGCCATGTCGGTCTTCATGGAGCGGAATCTTGGACTCTTCGCGCTCCTCGCGATCGCGGCGGTGGCGGCGACCCTCGCGCCGCCGGTCGTCGTCGGCGGCCTGACCCTCACGACGCTGACGCTGCTGCTGCTCGCGGCGTTTCTGGCCGCCAATCTCGTCATCGCCAGCCCGCGCGCCTATCACGGCATCGATCGGCTCGTCGCACTGAGCCCCTTTGCGGGCATCCGGATGCGCGCCGCCTCGCTCTATGAGGCGGTCGCGCGCTACCGAAGCAGCATCGGGGCGCTGTTCTCGGCTTCGGTCCTCTCGTTCGTCTTCCAGTTCGTCGTCGTCGGCGTGGTATTCTTGAACGCGCGCGCGTTGAATCTGGACGTACCTGTGTCAGCTCTGGCGGTCTTCGTGCCGCTCATCTCACTGGCTGGCATGATTCCGGTCACGGTCAATGGCCTCGGCGTGCGTGAAGCGCTGTATATCCTCCTCTTCGGCCAGCTCGGAGCCCCCACGGAGCTGGCCGTGTCGCTCGCGCTGCTGTTCCTGGCCGTTACGATTGCGGCGAGCCTCCCCGGCGGTCTCGTCTACGCACTCCACCGCTCCCCTTCATCCTTCGCCCCGAGCCGTTCCGCTGCCGACGAGGCAGCGATGAGGCGCTCATGACCCATCGCGGAGCCCGCATGTTTCTCGTGCTGGCCGCTTTCGTGGCGGCCGCAGGATCCGGCTACTTTCTCTGGATGCTCGACCACCGGGAGGGCGCGGTGCGTGAAGCGGCGCGCCGGTACGATGCGGAAGCGGAGCGTGCGTTGATGCTGGTCGAGCGGCTCCGCGGAGCGCAGCAGTCCTACGTGGCGGAGGGACAGGGACCGCAGTTCTGGATGGAGCGCACGGCCGAGACCCTCGACGGCCTCCAGCGTGCGGTCACGACGCTGGCGGGCACGGCGCCGGCGGATGAGCTGCGTGAAGGCGCCCGAGTGGCGGGCGCCACGGTCGACGAGCTGCGCCAGATGGACGCGCGCGCGCGCGAGTGGATCCGCGGCGGCGACCGGCTGATGGCATCCGACCTGATCTTTACCGAGAGCCTGACCGCCAGCGGGACGCTGGCGGCCGCGATTGCCGCCGTTCGCGACCGTCAGCGGCAGATGGCGAACGCCGAGATCGGGGATATTCGTCAGCGACAGCTCTATGCGGCGAGCGCCGGCGCCGCGCTGGGTCTGGTCGTCGTCCTGCTGCTGGCTCCGGCCGTCAAGGTCGCCGCGCCCCGGGATACTCGCGAGGCGCTGCGGATGCTGCTCGAGGGAGGGCCCGCCGGTGCGGCCGCAGTGCGGGCGGAAGCAGGGTCGCGCCCACCGGCCGTGCCACCGGCGCCGGCGCCCGCGCCGGTTCAGAATGCGCCCGCACGTCCCGCGCCCACGCCGGTAGCGCCGCCCCCTCCACGCTTCAAGCCGATCGACGTACCGGCCGCGGCGCGGGTCTGCTCGGACCTGGCGCGCGTGCTCGACCCGGCCGATCTGCCGCACCTGCTGGAGCGCGCGGCGGGACTGCTCGATGCGAGCGGAGTCATCGTCTGGGTCGGCGATCGCACCGGCGAATCGCTCTACCCGACGCTCGCGCACGGCTACGCGCCCACGGTGCTTTCCAGGATGGGCCACCTGCACCGCGACGATGACAACGCGACCGCCACGGCCTACCGGATGGGTGAACCCTCGGTGGTCCCGGCCAGGAACGGCGCCGCCGGCGCGATCGTGACGCCGATCGTGTCCCCGGACGGATGCGTGGGCGTGCTCGCCGCCGAGATCAGGGACGGGGCGGAAGAGGACGGCGAACGCCGCGCGCTCGCGGGCATCCTGGCCGCTCAGCTGGCGACGCTCGTGACCGCCCTTCCCGCTGCCGAACGAGCCATTCAGGCTCAGGGTTGACGTCGACCTAGATCGGGTGCGAGCGTTCGCGGCGCTCGCGCGGCGGCAGCGGCACCTTCGCCTCAGCAGGTTTCCCCTCGCGTACGTACGCGATGGTGACGTCTCGCTCGGCGCGCGCCGCGGCTCGCACGAGGTCGGAGGGTGAAGCCACCTTCTCTCCATCGACCGCGGTAATCACGTCGCCGGCACGCAGGCCGGCAGCGGCGGCCGGCGAGTCGTCACGGACGCTCGACACGAGTACGCCCTCCTTCGTCCCGAAGAACTCGGCCAGCTGGGGGGACAGCGCCTGTGCCACGATTCCCAGACGGCCGCGCCCGGCTGGTCCGAACATCTCCTGGTCCCATATCTCAGGGTGAAAGCGTTCGAACCATTCCCGCCGATCCTCCGGATGCGACGGCACACGAAAGCGGAAGCGCGGCTCCGGCCCCCGGTAGAGGGGGGGCTGCAACCCGTAGAGGTGACGCTCGATCTCCCGTCCAGGCCAGCGCGAACCGAGCCGGTCGTCGCCTCGTTCGGGCGTCACCTTCAGCGTCATCGCGTTCCCTTCCCGCAGGAGCGTCACGTCGACCGTGCGCCCTGCGGGCGTCTCCGAGACGAGACGCGAGAGCTGGCGCGCGCTGCGCACGCGCTCGCCGTCGAACTCGGTGATGACGTCGCCGGCCTGGACGCCGGCTCTCGCCGCCGCGCTCTCGTCCCGCACCTCTGAGACTCTGGCGCCGCGCTGCGTGGCATCAGCGGGCTCGAGGTCCGCAATCGTCACGCCGATCCGGCTTTCGGGGCCGATCGCCCGGATCAGTCGTTCGACCCGCACGTTCCGATCGCCGTCCCGCTGGGCCCGTTCCGCCTCCTCCCCGCCGCCGACGTCCTGGGCAGATACGCCCGTCCAGAGCATTCCGGCGGCCGCCAGCGATCCCACCGCCCCGACCATCCATTCCCGCATTGCCGAACCCCTCCTCCGGACCAGCCGGAGCGCTTGTCCATCACCAACCGCGGCCGCCCGGGAGATCAGACGCACGGCCGGACCGGATGGACGGGTGATCGCGAAATCGTGCGGGGCGTGCACGCGATGCGTTACACTGCGCACGGATCAGCCCCTTCTCGACACGGTCGACCCTGCCATTCGTGCGCAGGGCCCGGCATTCCCAGGACGTGCGGTCACGGCCTCGGCACGGCGCAGGCGGGCGTCGGGGCGTGGAGAGACCACAGGAGCGTTCATGACACCGAAGACCGCGGCGCCTGATACGGCCCAGCTCAAGGCGCAGATTCTCGAGCGTTCGGAGCGTGAACAGGTCAAGTTCATGCGCCTGCAGTTCACCGACATCCTCGGGACCATCAAGAACGTCGAGATCCCGGACAAGCAGTTCGAGGAAGCCCTGGACGGCGAGATCATGTTCGACGGCTCGTCGATCGAAGGCTTCGTCCGCATCGAGGAATCGGACATGTACCTGCGTCCGGACCTCCGCACGTTCGCAATCTTCCCCTGGGACAATCCGTCGGGCGAGAAGGTCGCGCGGATGATCTGCGACATCCACACGCCCGAGGGCCTGCCGTTCGAGGGCTGCCCGCGTTCGGCGCTGAAGCGCGTCATCGAGCTGGCCTCCGAGCGCGGCTTCGTGATGAGCGCCGGCCCGGAGTGCGAGTTCTTCCTGTTCCAGCGGCGCGGCGGCCGTCCGACGACCGAGACGCACGACTCCGGCAGCTATTTCGATCTGACGCCGGTCGATCAGGGCGAGGACGTGCGCCGGGAGATCGTGCTGGCGCTGCAGGCGATGGGCTTTCACGTGGAAGCGGCGCACCACGAGGTGGCCGCCGGCCAGCACGAGATCGATTTCCGCTATGACGACGTGCTGACGACGGCGGACAACATCAGCACGTTCCGGTTTGCCGTGAAGCACGTGGCGCTGCGGAACGGCCTGCACGCGACGTTCATGCCGAAGCCCGTGTTCGGCATCAACGGGTCCGGCATGCACACGCATCAGTCCCTGCATACGGGGAACAGGAACCGCTTCTACGACCCGGAGGGGCCGTGGCAGCTGAGCCCGGTGTGCCTGCACTACATCGGGGGGCTGCTCCGGCATGCCAAGGGTTTCTGCGCGATCACGAACCCCCTCGTGAACTCGTACAAGCGCCTCGTGCCCGGCTACGAGGCGCCGACGAACATCGCCTGGTCCGAGCGCAACCGCAGTCCGCTCGTGCGGGTGCCGGCGACGCGCGGCGCCGCGACGCGGGTGGAGCTCCGGATGCCGGATCCGTCCTGCAATCCGTATCTCGCGCTGGCCGTCATGCTGCGGTCGGGACTGGACGGCATCGAGCAGGAGATCGATCCCGGTCCGCCGGTGAACAAGAACATCTACAAGATGAGCCACCGCGAGCGGCGCCACCTGCGGATCGACGAGCTGCCGGGCAGTCTGAGCGAGGCCCTGGACGAACTGGAGAAGGACGATCTGGTCCGGGAGACGCTCGGCGATCACATCTTCAATCACTTCGTCGAGGCGAAGCGCGAGGAGTGGTTCGACTACATCCGGCATGTCTCGCCATGGGAGGTCGAGCGCTACCTCTCGGCGTACTGAGCCTGCCGTCCGCCGGCGAGGTCAGCGGCCGTCCCACCCGCAGGACGGCCGCGGCGCCGCCCGCCGCAGAATCGCGGTTTTCCGGCCTGAAATGCCCGGCACGGTCCTTGATGCTCCCCGCGTCAGGTCGCGCCGGATCACCGGGATGCGTTAACTCAGGCAGGCGCTGGCACCGCCGCATTCCGTTTCTCGTTTTCCACGATCCGCGCGCGGCCGACTTCTGGAGCGGGCGATGACCCACACACGATACGCACCCTTGCTGGCGGCCGCGGCGCTTCTCGTGATGACGGCGGCATGCGCCGTCCGATCGCCGTCGATCGCGGATCTGCAGTACAACCCCGGTCGGTACTACGACCGGACCGTGAGCATCGAGGGGACGGTCACCAGCTCGTGGGGCATCCCCCTCGTGCCGCTGAAGATGTACAAGGTCGGGGACTCGACGGGTGAGATCACCGTGATCTCCGACGAGGGGCGTGTGCCCCCTCGCGGCGCCCGGGTGCGCGTCAAGGGGCGCGTGAACGAGTTCGGGACCTTCGGCGGGCGTGCGCTGGGCATGCACCTGCGCGAGACTGACCTGCGCGTGCTCAGGCGCGGCTGAACGGGCTAGGCGGTCACCTTCAGCGCGACGGCCGTCATGTCGTCCCGGCGGGACGCGTGGCCGCGGAACGCCTCGACCGCATCGAAGATTGCGTCGACGATCCTCCGGGCGGACTGGTCGCGGTGCGCCGCGATCAGCGCCGCGAGCCGGTCGGACCCGAACTCCTCTCCGGTCGGCGAGAACGTCTCGAACACCCCGTCGGTGCAGAACACGAACACGTCCCCTGGTGACAGTTCGAAGGTGAGCTCGTCGTAGCTCGCCCCCGCGAAGGTGCCGAGCGGCATGCCCGGGAGCACGATCGGCCCGCACGTCTCGCCCGCACACCGGATCGGATACGGCAGGCCGGAGTTCGCGATCGAGACGGTCCGCCGCTTGAAATCGAAGTAGGCGTAGCAGAGGGTGCAGTAGTACTCCTCGAGCCCGCGCTCGTGCAGGATCGTGTTGACCGAGGCGAGCACACTCGCCGGCGTCGCCCGATCGGGCGTGTATCTCCGCCGGAACGTGCGCGATCGGATCAGCTCTCCGGCGAAGGCGCCGTAGAGCGCCGCGGGCACCCCCTTCCCCGACACATCGCCTACGGCGACGACCAGGCTGTACGACTCCGGCGCCAGGAAGTCGTGCAGGTCGCCGCCGAGCTCCCGAGCCGAGGCGAAGCGCGCCGCGACGTCGACGCCCCGCAGCCGCTTCGGCAGCCCCGCGGGCAGCAGCGCCGCCTGCACGCGCTGCGCGAACACCAGCTCCCGCTCCATGCGCTCCTCGTTGCGGCGGATGGTCTCGTACAGGCGCGCGTTCTCGATGGCCACCGCCGCCTCGCTCGCCAGCAGGGTCATCAGCTCCACGTGCTCCTTGTGGAAGGCGTCGCGCTCGGGGCTTTCCAGATCCAGCACGCCGATGCACCGGTCCTTCACCATCAGCGGGACCGCCAGCTCCGACTTTGCGTCCGGCACGACCGGCAGGTATCGCGGATCCACGGAGACGTCGGGCACGAGCACGGCCTGGCGGTGCAGCGCCGCGTAGCCGGTGATGCCGGTGCCCAGCTTGATGCGGGGGACGCTGGTCTTGTCGCCGTATCGCACGGCCAGCTTCATCTCGAGCTCGCCGGTCGCCTCGTTCAGCAGCAGGATGCCGAACGTGCGGTAGTCGACGAGGCGGCGCACGAGGATCGCGAGACGCTCGAGCAGCTCGTCCAGGTCGAGAATCGACGAGACCTCGTGGCCGATCTCGGCCAGGGTCTGCAGCGTCGCGGAGAACTGGCGTTCGCGCTCGAAGAGCCGCGCGTTCTCGAGTGCCACCGCGACGTGCGCGGCGAACTGCCGCAGGATGGCTTCGTCGCGCTCCGCGAACTGGCTCGGCTCCGGCGAGAGCAGGTTCAGGGCACCGATCACCTTCTTCTTGCGCCGCAGCGGCACGACCAGCTCGGAGCGCGATCCCGGGACGGCCTCGATGTAGCGCGAATCCGCCGCGACATCGGCGATACGCATCGCCTCGCTCCGGGCGACCGCGGCGCCGACGATGCCCTGCCCCACCGCGAGACGGAGGCTGCGCCGGACCTCGTCGGGGTAGCCGACCGCATACGCGATATGCAGATCGCCGCGCCGTTGATCGATCAGGTAGACGGCGAATGCCTGGAAGCTGGTGAGCCGCGCGATCAGCTGCGGGATCTTCTCGAGCAGCTCGTCCAGATCGAGGACAGAGGTGACCTCGCGCCCGAGATCGAAGAGCGTGAGCAGCGTCTCGGCGGCATCCGCGAGCGGGCCGGTTGCCTCACGCGGTCCTGTCGTGGTCGGGTGTTCTGGCACAACTGGCGAAGCTGGCGATCGCCACGGTCCGGCGGGAACCCGTGGGAGACGGAGGATCCTCTCGATCCCGGATTATACTGGGGTTCCTCATCGCGGACTGACGGGACAGACCACAGCAGGCCCTTCGCGCGCTCACGAGGGCGGCACGCCGTGGAGGCATCGGGTGAGGGCCGGGCCGCAAGGCCGCCGTCGATGCTTCCACCAGGACTCTGACATGGACTCGCTCACGCTGCCGCTCGATCACGCCGCCATCGAACGCATCCTGCCGCATCGCTACCCGTTCCTCTTCGTGGATCGGATCACCGAGCTCGAACCGGACAGGCGCATCGTCGGAGTCAAGAACGTGTCGCTCAACGAGCGGTATCTGGCCCCTCAGCCGGGCGGGCTCCCGGTGCTTCCGCCGACCATCCTGACCGAATGCGTCGCGCAGGTCGGCGCGATCCTGATCCTCTCGAAGGCCGAGAACCGCGAGAAGCTGCCGTTCTTCGCCAGCATCGAGCGCGTACGCTACCGGCGTCCGGTGCACCCGGGTGATGTCGTGACAATCGAGGCGGTGGTGAAGCGCCTGCGCAGCCGGATGGGGGTCCTGCGCGGCGTCGCCCGTGTCGACGGCAAGGTGGTCGTGGAAGGGACCATGACGTTCGCGCTGGGGACGAGAGGAAGCTCGCCGGCGGACCCGCCGAGCTGACGAGCTGCCCCACTCGCTGGCGGCGTCCGGCCGCGCACTCAGCCCCGCGCGCGGATGACGGCGATCACGAGCCCCGCCTTCATGGCCCGCGAGAGCCACCGCGGCCAGCGCGCCTGCGGATTGAAGTACCGCCAGACGTCGCACGCCGCCGGGACCAGCAGGAACACGCCGACCCACCGTTCCGATATGCCGAGCGATGCGGCCATGCCCCTCGTGTCGCGCTCGGCAGGGCCGATCTCGCCGAGCGCGGCAACCGTGTAGACAGCCGACGAGAGCAGATGCCAGGCGAACAGCCCCTTGAGGTAGGGTCTGCGGGACCGCCGGAGGTCGGGGTGCGCGCTGAGCACCCATTCGCTGACCGCGTGCTGCGTCCAGAATCCGGCCGACGAGATCGTGAACTCCCGGCGCGGTGACAGATCGCTCCGGTGTGTAATGGCGAAGAACGGCACACCGCCGAATTCGACGCGCTGCAGGCCCGGATCGGCACTGAAGATCACGTCGAACAGCAGGTGGCCCCCTTCGTGGGCGAGCAGTCCCGAGGTGACGCCGGCCGCGAAAAGGGTTGCCGAACCGAGGCGGCTCTCACTCGCGCCCTGTTTCCGGTCGTCTTCCGGTGATTCGGCGGAAGCGGACGACGGCGCGGCGCACGCGATCGCGGCGAGCAGCGTCGCGCCGGCGCGCAAGCTCGTCCGCACGGCCCTTCTCATCCGCGTGGCACCCATGTTGCAGCCTGTAGAACGGGCGCACCGAATGGCGCGCCCTCTGATTGGGTCACGCATCGCCGTGGCGATGCCGTCGGACAGGAGCACTGCGATGCTGGAAACGATCGCGATCATTCTGATCGTCCTCTGGCTGCTCGGAATGGTGAGCGGCTACACGCTCGGCAACTTCATCTGGATCCTGCTGGTCATCGCCGTCGTGCTGTTCCTCGTGCGGCTGGTCAGCGGCCGGCGCGTCGTCTGACCGGCGCGTCGCAGGGGTCTCCTCACGACGGCGGAAGACCGCGGCGCCAGAGACGGGCCACCCGCCCACGGAGGGTGGTGGCCGTGCCGAGGCGCCGCGGGATGTCGGCCGCCGCGCCTGACATGCGAACGATCGCCGAGCCCGACAGTACGAGCGCTGTCGCCATGACGATGCGGGCACCAAGGGGCTCGTCGAGCACGAGCGCCCCGAGGATGACGGCGATCACCGGATTCACGTAGGCGTACAGGGACACCGTCGAAATCGGGAGGTGTCTGAGCGCGTACGTGTATGCGAGGAAGCCGCCTACCGATCCCGCCAGCGTCAGATACGCCACCGCGGCCGCGCTTCGGGGCGAGAATGCCAGCGCGGACGGCTCGCCGGCCGCCAACCCCACGATCAGCATCAGGACGCCGCCGAACACCATCTGGAGCGCGGTGCCGGCCGCCACGCCGGCCTGCACGGCGTGACGCTTCGCGTACGTCGATCCGAGCGCCCACCCCGCACAGGCGATCTGCAGCGCGACGATGCCCCACGCGAACTGCGCCGCACCGCCGCCGCCGTGTTCCAACTCCGGCCACACCAGGAGCACGATGCCGGCGAACCCGACCAGCAGCCCCAGGACGGTCATCCGGGAGATCCGTTCCCCTGAAGGGAGCGCTGCCTCGACGCCGACCATCCAGAAGGGCACGGTGGCCACGATGACGGCCGCCAGTCCGCTGGGCACGAACTGCTCGGCGAAGATCACGCCGCCGTTGCCCAGGCCAATCAGCAGCAGCCCGCCGAGGGCGAAACCCGGCCAGTCCTGCACCGGCGGCCACGGCTGGCGCCGCAGCCAGACGCCCGCGGCGAGAATGCCGCCCGCGGCGATCCACCGCATCGCCCCCATGAGCGCCGGCGGAACCGTCTCGAGCGCGATGCGGATCGCGAGGTA
>Ga0299913_10000323_pt1 | contig 28626 bp, 29 predicted proteins | sample RVTome_9_FD_201360 | JGI IMG/M metagenome (GOLD analysis project Ga0299913, IMG submission 201360) | Soil microbial communities from uranium-contaminated site in the Upper Colorado River Basin, Wyoming, United States - RVT155D38 (version 2) ... | reverse complement strand
CCGTCGCCTTCAGTGGCTTCGCCGCCGTTGCCGTTGTCATGGCAGTGATCGTGTACCTCCCGGTAATGCGAAGTGATGCAAGATGAAGGGGGCCCGCACAGGCGTCGGCATCGTCTTCGGTGCCGCGCTAGGGCTCCTGTTCGGACAGTTGCTGTTCGATGGCTGGTGGATTGGTCCCATGGTTGGCGTCGCGGCCGGGCTGATCATCGGTGCCATCACGGATCTGGGGAGGCCTGCCGGTGCCCTCGGCGTCGGCCTCCGAGCGACGACGAGACCTGATGGCGGAGAAGCCATCGTGCGCAGCCGCAGCCGCAGCAAGCGGGACGGCCGAGCCCCACTCGACGATCAGCACGACCCTCTCCGACAGCCACGAACGAAGGTGAGCATGCCACACCCAGCCCAATGGCATTCAAGACCCGCCGAGAGGGAAAGGACCGTGTCTGCAACGGCGTCGACTTCGATTCTTGAGACGGAGCCACCCGCGGTGGAGGTAGAGCACCTGACCAAACGGTACGGGGCGACGCTGGCGGTTGACGATCTCAGCTTCTCGATCCCACATGGGACCATCGCCGGGTTCCTCGGACCCAACGGAGCCGGGAAGACCACGACGTTCCGGATGCTGGTCGGGCTCGCAGCGCCGACCAGCGGCACCGCCCATGTCCTCGGAGAGCCGTACTCGTCGCTGAGCGACCCGATCCACAGCGTCGGGGCGATGCTTGAGGTGTCCGGCCATCACCCGGCCCGGACCGCCCGCAACCATCTACTGCTCCTAGCCCGCACCGCTGGCATCCCTGGCGAGCGTGTGAACGAGATGTTGGATCTGGTCGAACTCGAGGAAGCCGCCGACCGGGCGGTTGGAGGGTTCTCCTCTGGGATGCGTCAACGCCTCGGGCTTGCCGCCGCCCTGCTCGGCGATCCGGGACTCCTGCTGCTTGACGAACCGGCCAACGGTCTCGACCCCAAAGGCATCCGTTGGCTGAGAGGGTTCCTTAGGTGGTTGGCGCACGAGAACGGGAAGACAGTGTTCGTCTCCAGTCATGTCCTCGCTGAGGTCGCTCAGATGGTCGACGAGGTGGTGATCATCAACCGTGGTCGCCTCATCACCCAAGGACCAACAGACACGGTGGTCGCTCACATGGGTCGGACGGTGATGGTGCGAAGCCCCGACGCAGCGCATGTGGCCAAACTTCTCGAAGGCCAGGAGGTGACCGTGACGCAACCAGACGATGACCGGCTTGTGGTGTCTGGTATCGAGATAGAAGAGGTCGGTCGTCTGGCTGCCGCCAACAATGTGGTCCTGTACGAGCTCCGAGAACAGGGGCTTTCCCTCGAAGAGACCTTCCTCGCCCTCACCGAACAAGAGGGGGAGTCGTGATTCGCCTCATCAGAGCCGAGCTGTTCAAGCTCCGCACTACCCGCATGTATCTTGGTCTTCTCGTCGCGGCGACGGGGGTGGTGGTGTTGGTATCGGGCCTGCAGTTTGCCCTTGGGGAGGACTCTTCGCTGACCATCGAAGGGGCCGCTTCCGTCATCGAAACCGAGGCCGACTTGCGCTCGGTCCTCGACGTGTCGGGAGTCGCCGTGCTGTTCACCCTGATTCTGGGGGCTACCGCGCTGGCGGGCGAGCACCGACACCGCACCATCGCCACCACGTTTCTGGTCACGCCCACCAGGAGCCGGGTCGTGGTGGCGAAGGTCGCCGGCTACACGGTGGCCGGTGCGGTATTCGGAGTGGTGGTCGAAGCTGCCGCGGTCGTCGTCGCCGTCGGATGGCTGACGGCCACTGGCAATGCCATTCCGTTCGGCTCGACAGTTATCGCCGGACTGGCGCTGACTCCTGTCGCGACCGGGCTCGCCGCCGGATTCGGAGTGGGTATCGGCGCCGCCATACCCAACCAGCTGGCCGCGGTGCTGGCCGGCTTCGGTTGGGTGATGCTCGCAGAGCAACTCGTGGGTGGGCTCGTCCCCGACCTGGCGCAATGGCTGCCATTCCGCGGTGCCGGCGCCGCCATCACCGGCCTGAATCCGGAGATCGGGGCGGTAGCAGGGATTGGCCTATTTCTCGCGTATCTCTTCGTAATCGTCGCGGTTGGCATCCAGGTCACCCGACGCCGGGACATCGCATGACACCCGGGAAGCCATGACGAGCCGAACCACCAACAAGTCCAGAGCGTGGCACCTCCGGCCCACCTCTTGGCCAACGCCATGGGCCCGAGCTTCGCGCCCCTCCTACTCGGCCGCTGAGACCTCAAGCCATGTCGCGATGCTGCGCCGTGGCGTGGAGCTGCCTCCCGAATATCTACCGCCCGAGACAACACCAGAAAGGGCTCCTTCATCTCTGATGACATGACATCGAAAGGCCGGCATACGGGGATTGCTGACCGCCCGACCGACCGAATACACAGGAGGTAATGATGCAAACCGAAGTGACGACTCCGGTCTCAGAACCGGAGACCGATCTGCGAGCCGAAGCATTGCGACGATTGGAGAAGAAGCGAGACTTTCGGGGTCATCTCCTCGCCTATCTCCTCGTTAACGCTCTTCTCTGGGCGATCTGGGGAGTCGCCTTCGCAAACACAGGAGCCTGGTTCCCATGGCCACTGTTCGCACTGTTCGGCTGGGGGATCGGGCTGGCCTTCCACGCCCGGGATGCCTACGGCCGACGAGCCTTCACCGAAGACGATATCCGACGTGAGGAAGCCCGCCTGCAAAGGCGCTGAGTTCGTTCTAGAGCGCGGCTTGGGTTCGTCTGTCTCTCGGTGACAGGCAGACGCAGACCTTCGTGCAGATCTAGAGAAGGTCAACGCTTCTTGAAAGGAAACCGTTAGTGGTCGACGGAGTTGTGGATCTGGCAGATGGGCGGAGGCTTGGCTACGCGGAATGGGGTCCGGCGGATGCGCCGCCGCTCCTCTATTGCCACGGGTTTCCGGGTAACCGCCTTGAACTGGATCTGATCCAACCGGTCTTGGAGCGCCGGCAGGTTGACGCCCGGGTGGTGGTGCTGGACCGACCCGGCTATGGGCTGTCGACTTTCCAGCCCAATCGTGGGTTCTTGGATTGGCCGTCTGATGTCGGTGAGGCGGCGGATAGGCTGGGGATCGGCCGTTTCGCGGCGCTGGGTGTTTCCGGGGGCTGTCCCTATGCCCTGGCCTGCGGTCACCTGCTGGGGGATCGGGTGGCCCGTATCGGCATCGTTGTAGGAATGGGACCTCTCGAAGCGGAAGGTATGGAACAGGCAACGGGGATCTCAGGACCGTCCGCGTTTGGAGTGATCCGCAGGCTCCAGTTCGGGATGGCAGCGGTGGCGTTCAGGAAAGGCCAGGAGGCCCGCTTCGTCGAGCAGTCGGTCGCCACCATGGGCGCCGCGGACCAGGAGGTCATGATGCGTCCACAGGTACGAGACTGGTTCACCAGAGTGATGCGCGAGTCCTTCCAACAAGGAGGCCGGGCAGCAGCACACGAAGCAGGTCTCTACAGGCGTCGGTGGGGATTCGACCCGCAACAAATCAGCGCCAAGACCCGGTTGTGGTACGGCGCCGCCGACGAGACGGTGCCGGCGTCGACGGGACGGTGGCTCGCCGACCGCATACCCCGCTCGGACTACAGCCTGTGGCCACAACACGGTCACTTCAGCTGGATGACCAACGATGAGGCAGCCGACGTAGCCTCCGCCACCGCAAGAGGGTTCTGACTGGAAACTCTCCCCCGGCGGCTCGATCTCGTCCTGGGCCGTGAGGTCCGCTAATCCCGTCAGCTCCACCAAACGCCCTGGTCAGAGCGATTTCGGCAAACTCGAATGCTCGCCGTGGGCCCCCCGGTCCCAGGAAAGGCGAACACTTGGACGTAGGCGACCTGCGAAGCGTGGATCCGAGCCGGTATCGGATGAGTCGGTCTAAGTCATGGCGTCAACGTTTGTTGACGCACGCACCTTCTTGTGGCATCGTTATGTGGTGGACATCGAGGCGGGCGCACGCAAGCACGGTGTCACGGACGAAGACATGGTTCACGCATTGCGACATCACTGGCAGCCTTCGAGACTGACGATCCCGCGGTGTGACGATGTTCATCGGGCCGTCTCGCACAGCCGAGCCGCTGGAGGTGGGTGTTGTCTCCGACGAAGACGGGACGGCCGTCATTCACGCCATGAAAGGTCGTGAGAAGTCCTTGAGGGGTTGGTGGACCAAATGAGCAAGACAAGGGCGGAGCGCGCCAGAGCGTTGGAGGAGTGGGCTGAGCGTGTTGAATCCTCGGACCTAAAGGAGGCAGACACCGAGGCTCTGCGGACCATTGCCGAGTTGGCGGAGCGGCGCGACGAAGTCGAACAGGAACTCACCGAGGCGGTGCGTTCGGCGCGCCAGGCCCACCGCAGCTGGTCCGAGATCGGCACGGTGCTCGGTGTCTCCAAGCAGGCAGCGCAGCGAAAGTACGGGTCGAAGTTCTCCGCGTAGTCAACTGACCGGGACGAAGGTTTGCCGGCTGGTTGGCTCCGAGGATCGGTGCCGGGAACCAATCGAGGACCGGCCTGACTCTGGCTGAGACAGCGCCAGCTCTCACCATGTCTCACGACGTCTCACGACGCTCGTCCACAGCCGGTCCACTGACCCGTTCCTTCGGGCTATTTACCCTGGTGAGAGGGGTTCGACCGCATCTTTCGCAATGAGGGGGTCACGGGTTCGAATCCCGTCAGCTCCACAAATCGCCTACCTGGTTCTCCTTCCGTTTGGGGGTGTTCGGATACTCTCCGATGGCAGTTGAACGATCACAGTGAGGAGAGCTTTGGCGACTTTTGCGTTGATTCCTGGCGGCGGGGGCGACCCTTGGGAGTGGCACCGGCTGGCCCCTGAACTCAACGCCCGGGGGCACGAGGCAATCGCAGTCCGTCTTCCGGCTGAGGACGACACGGCCGGCTGGTCTCAGTACGCCGACGCGGTCGTCGAGGCCCTAGATGGCCGCGAAGAGGTCATCGTCGTGGCCGAATCCATGGGTGCATTCACTGCCCCGATCGTCTGCACTCGCTACAAAGTCGAGTTGCTCGTGATGCTGAATGCGATGATTCCTTTGCCGGGGGAGACCTTCACTGAGTGGTGGTCGAATACCGGCTCCGGACCTGCGCGGCGCGAGTACCACGCCAGCATCGGCCTGGCACCAGGCGATGCCGATGACGACGCAGTGATCTACTACCACGATCTGCCGGCTGAAATCCGTGGCGAAGCCATGAGCCGGGCATGGCAGGATCAGTCGATGACGCCGCTCGATGAGCCCTGGCCGTTGCATTCATGGCCCGACGTGCCGACCCGGGTTCTTGGTGGCCGCCACGACCGGATGTTCCCGATCGAGTTCCAAAGACGGATCGCTCGCCGGCGACTGGGCTTGGAGGTCGATGAGATCGACGGAGGCCACATGGTCGCGATGAGCAACCCGGTCGAACTTGCCGGCCGCCTCGTTGCATATCGCCTCGAAGCCCGAGACCGACCGCGGGGTGCCGACCGATGAAGCACGGCGCTGTCGAGGGAGAGCACGAGTTCGCGGCATCGTCGGCTGACCAGGGCTCGTGATCGACTACGACACCGAGTTGCAGCTCCACAACGAGCGGCTCCGACAGGCCTACGAGTTCACCGCCACCGATCGCATTCTCGACATCGGCTGCGGGACCGGCCAGACCACCCGCGAGGCGGCGCGATTGGCACTGGACGGCGTGGCGGTGGGCGTCGATATCGACGAGGCGATGGTGGCAGGTGCCAGAGAGCTCGCGGCGACCGATGGGATCGCCAACGTCCGTTTCGAGGTGGCCGACGCCGAGCGTCACCCGTTTCGTACGGGGGAGTTCGACGTTGCCATCAGCCGGTTCGGAACGATGTTCTTCGCCGACCCTCAAGCGGCCTTCTGCAACATTGCGCGTGCGATTCGGTCGGGTGGTCACCTCGTGATGATGGTCTGGCAGAGTCACGACCTGAACGATTGGGCGGTGGCTATCGACTGGGCTCTGGGCAAAGGGCCGTACCGGCCGATCGCCGACGCCCGCACCGACCCGTTCTCCCTGAGTGAGCCAGCAACGAATCGGCGTCTACTTGTTGCAGCTGGATTCGAGGCGGTCACTCTGGCCGATGTCAGCGAGCTGGTCTACTACGGCCGGGATGTGGATGCCGCCCTCGAATTCGTCAGCCAGTTCTCCGCGGTGAGCCAGACGCTACAACAGTCCGGTGCGAGGGCCTCGTCCGTCATGGCACGGCTGCGTTCCATCCTGGCGTCGCATAGCTCGCAACGAGGAGTCTGGTTCGACTCGCGCGCATGGATCGTCAGGGCGCGACGTCTGTGAGCGGAGGAAGAGCGTCCGCGATGGGCAGTCGATCCTCGTGTCGGTCACCGGTGGTGCACTAGGCCGTTACCTGGCTCTTCGGAATCGCTCGTGGACCGAACCACGCCATGCACCCACAACGAGATCCCGGGTCCTCATATGGGCTGACCTCAGCTCATTCAGCCGGTTCCCGCCATGTGGCCTCTGAGAACAGCAGGTTCATGTAGGGCGGCCTCGGCGCCATGAGCTCGATGAAACGAAGCGGCTGATCGCCAAGTGCTCTCCAGGCATGCATCGTCCCCGACGCAACCCAGACGAGGTCTCCCGGTCGCATGACGAAGCGCTCACCCTCGAGCTCGGTTTCGCCTTGCCCGGAGACCACAAAGTACGCCTCTTCGAAGTCGTGGTAGTGGGCGCTTCCCGAGAATTGGCTGCCCCCGGCTGCCTCGAACTTGACCATGAAGGTCTGGTGGTGGATCGAGCCCAACACGTCGTCGACCATCATCCGCACCGAGACATTGCGGATGTTGTGCCCGTGGGTGCCTGGCATCATCAACGGGCCCGGCGGGGTCATGTCCGTGAGGTCGAAGTGCCCCAGGTGACGGCTCCTCGGGTGTAGCTCCCGCACGGTTCGTCCGTCTGTGGGGACGGGATACTCCTCGACCGGATAGGTTCCGTTGAACTCTCCGACGGGACGCGGCTGTGGAGACCTCACCCGGTACCAGGTCACGGGCTCGTCGAACGGGTTGGACCACGCGTGCGGCGCCGAAACCGGAGCGAAGCCAAAGTCGTCGGTGACGAGGTGATGTGAAGTGCGGTCGATGCTCACCAACGCCTCGCCCGACAGGACATAAAAGGACTCTTCGAAGGGGTGCAGGTGCCCGCCGATGAACCCTCCGGGGTCGAGCCAGCACACCGAGATCTCGACGTGGGTCGAGCCATCCTCCAGCGACACCAACGTATCGGTCTTGAACCCTTCCGAACCGGCTTCCGAGGCGAAGGCCTCGAGCCCGGCGGGAGCGTCGCGATGTACCTTGAACTTCCGCATCGATCTCCTTCTAGTCCCATGCCGGGTCAAACGCCACGACCGGTTTCGGTTGGACGAACCTGGGACAATCTACGTCTTGAGCATCTCTGGTTCGAGGAGTGCGTAGTCAAAGGGTCTGCTCACTCAATCAACCTGTGCGCCGCGTATGGTGAGGTATGGATCATTCCCGGAAGGGGTTAGAACGAGGCAACGGTTCGGAAGAATGTGTCGTTTCTGTCGCCGACCTGCCGGCCAACACCGATGGTCTACGACTTCGAGCGGACTGACCACGCGGAGACAGTGACAAAAGGAGTTACGCCATGGCCGTGACAACCGAGACCATGACTGACGAGCAGCGCAAGTCCGTGGTGCTTGAATATCTCAAGGCGTTTGACAATGGAGGTGTGACCTCTAATGGTGGGTCCATCCTGGACCTGTTCGCTGAGGACGCCCAGGTCTACTTCCCCAAGTGGGGGTTGGCGACCGGCAAGGAAGCGATCGGCACTCTCTTTGGGGACGTTGGTGCCACGCTGGAGTCAATTCTCCACGACTATGCCGCTTTCAACTGGGTCATGACCGGGACCGACATGTTCGCTTGCGAGGGAACATCCTTCGGCGAGCATCGTGACGGATCGTGGCGAGCGGGAGTAACCCACGCCGGACGTTGGTGTGATGTCTTCGAGGTGCGGGACTTCAAGATTCAGCGGTGTTTCATATATCTCGATCCCGACTACGCAGGACTCGACACCGAACGCTACCCATGGCTGGGAGCCGAGGGGCGCGACCCTTCCTTCCCATTGGGCTGAACTGAAGCGGCTCGATAAGGAACCTCCCTAGGTTGTATCAAGGGTCCTGTCGCGCCTCGGCAACGAATGTGGATCAGATCATTGCGGGACTGCTGCCAGTTCTTCGAACGTCCCGTATACCTTTCATCCGTTCATCCAGATAGCCAAGTGGGATGTGTCGGGGGTCATGCTCGGGCGAGATTGAGTTCGGCTAGCTCGTCTTCGGATAGTGGGTTGTATATGAGAGCCAGGTTGACCGCATAGATGCCATGCCACACATAAATTGCGACCACGCCCCAGAATCCGTCGAGATTCCACGAGAACGCACCCAAGTTGAACTCCGGGAAGAGCACTGGAACCCACCAGACTGCGCTGATCGTCGCGAGGACGGCGCCCCAAATCAGCGCCCTGAGAAGGTTGGACATTCGACCCAGCAACGGGTGAACCACCGCGACGTAGAGAATGGCCCAGACCACGCCAGTGAAGAGATGGACGCTCCAACCGATCAGGAGTCTGCTCGTCGACGATGCCGCCTCGAATATCGCTGCCGGGTCCTCCCCGAGTTCGGCCCGGAACAATAGGTAGGCGTTGAAGCGAGGAAAGTCGAGATTGACCAGACCGATGCCGTGGAACCAGTAGCCGAAGATCGTGGCGATGTGGGTCGCCAAGATGCCCGCTACCACCGAGACGGCCAGAGGTTTTTCGTTGGAGATCAACCTCCAGCGCGCGGAGTTGGTGCCCGAGATCATGCTTGCCTCCTCGTCTGGAACATGTGCGCAGTGCGCCCATCTGTGCGATAAGCGTACAGATGCGAACGCTCCCGAGATGCCGAATCAGCAAGAAATCTTCGTGGGGCAGTCAGCAACCAGTGTGCTGGAGAGGGGTGCGCAGGCTCTTTGCGGGTTGGACTACCCTCATGGTAGGTTCGTAGGGCGTACGATCGTTCGTTCTTCGAACATCGGCAGAGACCGCTGAGTCGAAAGGAAGGACCAGTGCTAGAGACCAAGTTCGGGTCACTCAGCGACTTCACAAAGGGCGGGATCGAGATCGTCGACGATGATCCAAGGCATTACGCCTTCTCGAATGTCTATGAAGTCGCCAACAAGTCGGCTCCCTTCGAAAAAGTCGTAGTCGGCATGAACCGCCAGTACACCCTGGAGGCGGTCAGAGTCGAAGGGCAATCGGCCTGGCAGACCTGCCCGCATGACGAGTTCGCCCTCGTGATGGACGGTGAGGTCACCATTCGCTTGGTGAAACTCACCGACGCCAGGGCATTCCACGCCGAGGATGACACCGGGTCCCGGTCCATTACCGGTGATCCCGTTGGCCAGCCGATGGGCATGATTCGAGCCAAGCGCGGTCATATGGCACTTCTCCCCGGGGACACCGCCTATCAGTTCCAGTCAGATGCACCGGGGGTCATCCTCCTACAGACCATCAAGGGCCCCGAGAGCATCGAACGCTGGGCGGACATTTGTATCACGGACGTTTGAGCGGAAGCGGAAGGAGCCAAACATCATGACACAGCTCGATCAGCGACCGGCAGTGCTATCGACGGAGGAGAACGAGCAGGGCTATCGGACCTTCTCGCTCGGCGAGTTCTCGTTCAGAAGGGACGAGTACTTCGTTTACGTCGACTGGCCCACCGGTTCACACGTCCTCTCTGCGGATGCGTTCTTACGCGCCCTTCAGCGTGACGTTGCTTGGGAGTTTTTCTACGGGATCGTCAATTTCGACGGTGTGCTCGGAACGGTCAACCACTACGGAACCGTCGATCTCTTCGCTGGTCGCTACAACGACTCGTACCGCAAGGCCGAACTCGACCATGTGGAGAACTTCCCGACGCCGCAGATCAAGGCGACGTTCGAGGACATGCTCGACGACTGGACCAACTCGACGTTCGACCCCTTCGCAGCTCCACGAGAAACCGGGTCTGCCTTTGGTGTCAAGAACGGCGACAACAGAGCCGCGATCACCAGGCACCGCGTCACAGCCACTCGGATGGTGAGCTGCCCCGGTGACGAGCCACTTCGCTCGGACGAGACGGGTCATCCGATCAACGAGCATTTCGCAGACGTATCCCAGGAGGAACCTGAGATCATCGCCGAGCCAGGGTTCGAGGACGAGGTCCGTGCCTTCAGTCTCTTCGCGTACCTGTCGCGGTCGAACGTGACCTGGAACCCGTCCGTGGTTTCGGCTTGCAAGGACAGCCTGTTCTGCCCGACTACCGAGGAGTACATCCTTCCGATCATTCATGGGAACGACCGGGTCGAGTGGTTTCTCCAAATGTCTGACGAGATTCGATGGGACGTCGAGGATCGGGAGACCGGGGCAGTCCGGTCCAAGGTGGTCATGCGCGCCGGAGATGTCGCGGCGATGCCCGCCGACATCCGTCATCAGGGCTACTCCCGCAAACGTTCGATGCTTCTCGTTTGGGAGAACGCCGACGCGGAGCTCCCGGAACTCATCGCGACAGGCCAGACCCCAACCTATCCGGCTGAGTTCTAAGGCGCATCCGGCCCCTTGGAGACGATCTCGACAGAGTGCGTGCTGGTAGGGGTTGTTTGAATGCAGACGCGTCTCTATATCGACGGTGATTTCGCCGAGGGGGTCAAAGGAACCTCCATCGAGGTGTTCAACCCCCACGACGGCACCAAACTCGCCGATGTGGCCGAAGCCCGAGCCGAGGATGTGGACCGGGCCGTAGAAGCAGCCACGGCGGCGCTTCCAGGCTGGTCCTCGTTGGCTGCGATGGACCGGGGCCGGTTGCTGATGAGGCTGGCGGATGCCGTGGAGGCCAATGCCGATGAGTTGGCACGTCTCGAATCGATGGATACGGGGCACCCAATACGAGACACATCCATGCTCGACGTTCCCCGGACAGCAGTCACCTTTCGCTACTTCGGAGGGATGGCCGACAAAGTGCAGGGAACGATCCCGCCGGTCGAGGCCGGGTTTGTGAACCACGTGTACCGGAATCCTGTTGGTGTCGTCGGTCAGATCGTTCCTTGGAACTTCCCTCTCATGTTCACCAGCTGGAAGTTGGGTCCTGCGCTGGCCGCCGGCAACACCGTGGTCTTCAAGCCTGCCGAATTGACCCCATTGACCTCGCTTCGGATGGCCGAACTGATACACGAAGTCGGCTTTCCTCCAGGGGTCGTGAACGTCGTCCCCGGGTACGGTCACTCGGCCGGGGCTCGGATCGGAGAGCATCCGGGAATCTCCAAGGTGTCGTTCACAGGTTCGACAGCGACGGGAAGAAGCCTGGTCCAGGCTTCGGCCGGAAACCTGAAACGGCTCCACCTCGAACTCGGAGGCAAGGGTGCCAATATCGTCTTCGGGGATGCCGACCTCGACTCGGCCCTGGCCGGGTCGGCGTTCGCCATCTATCACAATCAGGGTCAGGCCTGTATTGCAGGTTCGCGGCTTCTGCTGCACGAGTCGATAGCTGAGGAATTCATCGGGAGGTTCGTGGATCTCACTGAGTCGATCCGGCTTGGAAACCCGCTCGACCCGAAAACAGAGATGGGCCCACTCACGTCACCGGGTCATCGCGACCGAGTTCTCAGCTACGTCAAGATCGCGCGGGACGAGGGCGGTGAGGTCCTCACCGGGGGCGACGAGCCAGATGACCCAACCCTGGCCGGCGGCTGCTATGTGACCCCAACAGTGGTTCGAGCAAGCCAGTCCGATCGGGTGTGCCGCGAGGAGGTCTTTGGACCTTTCGTGACAGTCTCCGCTTTTGTGAGTGACGACGAGGTCATCGAGATGGCTAACGACGTCGAATACGGATTGGGCGGAGGTCTTTGGACTAATGACCTGACACGCGCATACCGCATTGCAGACGCGATGCGGACGGGCATGGTTTGGATCAATTGTTACAAGCGGGTCAACCCTGGCTCGCCCTTCGGCGGGATCGGTGCCTCCGGTTACGGCCGCGAGATGGGATTCGAGGCGATGCACGAGTACACCGAATCCAAGTCGGTTTGGGTGAATGTGTCCGGTGGTCAACCGAAGTGGTATTCGGGAGGCTGATCATGGGGGAGATGACCACTCTACGGGAGGCGATCGCAGAGTTGGTTCCTGACGGGGCCTCGGTGGCCATGGAGGGCTTTACCCACCTCATACCGTTCGCAGCGGGTCATGAGGTGATCAGGCAAGGCAAACGCGATCTGACGCTCAGTCGTCTTACGCCCGACCTCATCTACGACCAGTTGATTGGGATGGGTTGTGCTCGACGTCTGGTCTTCTCCTGGGGCGGCAACCCTGGTGTCGGCTCGCTCCATCGACTTCGCGACGCGGTCGAGCATGGCTATCCAACACCGCTGGAGATCGAGGAGCACACTCACGCCGGAATGGCGGCCCGCTACACCGCAGGCGCCTCGGGGCTGCCCTTCGCCGCACTTAGGGCCTACGCCGGCACAGACCTCGTCAAGCACACCGAAGTGGCCACCATCCGGTGCCCATTCACGGACGAGGAGCTTGCGGCAGTTCCTGCACTGAACCCGGATGTGGCCATCATCCACGCGCAACAGGCCGACAAGAGAGGAAATGTCGGGCTGTGGGGGATTTCCGGCGTTCAAAGGGAAGCCGTGCTTGCCGCCAAAGCGGCGATTGTCACCGTCGAGGAGGTAGTAGACGAGTTGACGATGTCTGGTCCTAACCATGTGATCCTCCCCTCCTGGACCGTCACCGCGATCGCTGTTGAGCCCAGTGGCTCGCACCCGTCGTATGCCATGGGGTACACGGTGAGGGACAACGGCTTCTATACCGCGTGGGACGTCATATCACGTGACCGTTCACGATTCGATGAGTGGATGCGTGAGTTTGTCCTCGGTACCGAGGACTTCGGCGAGTACCTGACAGCCCTTGACGCGAGCAAAGCAGGCTCCGCTAGTGGTTGACACGCAGGCATCGACGCGTGGGTACACCGCCAACGAGATGATGAGCGTCACGGCTTCGCGCCACCTCAAAGACCACCAGGTCTGTTTCGTTGGCATCGGCCTTCCCAGCGAGGCGGCGAACCTCGCCCGACTCTTTCACGCACCCAACGTGGTCCTCGTCTACGAGTCAGGAACCATAGGTACCAGACCGGAGACGCTCCCGCTCTCCATCGGGGACGGCGAGTTGGCCGAGCGCGCAGACCTTGTGGTCAGTGTTCCCGAGATCTTCGCCTATTGGCTCCAAGGCGGGAGGGTCGATGTCGGTTTCCTCTCAGCCGCCCAGATCGACCGATATGCCAACTTGAACAGCACGATCATCGGTTGCTACGAGGAGCCGAAGGTGCGGTTGCCGGGCGCGGGGGGAGCACCCGAGATCCTCTCGTCGGCGAAGGAAGCCATCGTCATGCTGCGTCAAAACCGACGCTCCTTCGTACACGCCGTCGACTTCGTGACATCCGTTGGCTTCGGGAAAGGCGGGGAAGGGCGAATGCGTCACCGGGGAGGTGGTCCGTCAGTCGTCATCACGGATCTCGCTGTCCTGGCACCGGACCCCGCGATCGGCGAGCTGACATTGGTTTCGACCCATCCCGGTGTCTCCGTCCAGGAGGTCCTGGATGAGACGGGCTGGGATCTCAAGGTCTCGGACGACCTCGGAGTCACGGACGCGCCTACTGACGAGGAGCTCGCGATCCTGCGTGACCTCAAGCGCCGCAGCTCCGAGGTTAACGCCGCATGAGGCCTTTCCTTTACGACCAACTCGGCGGACGAGTCGTCTTCGGGGTGGGGACGATCGAGCAGGTTCCCGCTGAAACGGAACGTCTCGCTGCCGGAGGAAACATCCTGCTCGTCGCCGACGACATGGCCAAAGGCGAAGCCGATTGGATAGAAGCCGCCTGCCAAGGCCGCGTTGTGGCTCGAATCGGAGAGATCCGGCCCCATGTCCCGATGGACGACGTCGACAGGGCGCGGCGCATCGTCAACGAGAACGCCATCGATGTGGTGGTCACTGTCGGCGGGGGATCGACGACAGGGCTGGGGAAGGCGATCGTTTTGGAGCATGAAATGCCCTTCCTGGCGGTGCCGACGACTTATGCCGGGTCAGAGATGACACCGATCTATGGCATTACCGGCGAGGAGGTCAAACGGACCGGCCGTGACCCGAAGGTGAAGCCAGACACCGTTGTCTACGACGTCGAATTGACTCTCGCCCTACCTATGAGTGTCACGGCAGGCAGTGTGATGAACGCTCTCGCTCATTGTGTCGAGGCGTTGTACGCCGAGGAGCGAAACCCAATCGTCGACGTGCTGGCATTGGAAGGGGTCGCTGCCCTGGCTCGAGGCTCGCGTCTCGTTGCGGGTGATCCCGAGGCTGTCGATGGGCGGTCAGACTTGCTGTACGGCGCGTATCTCGCTGGCTCGTCGCTCGGCTCGGTTGGCATGGCGGTTCACCATCGTGTCTGCCATGTCCTTGGCGGCACGTACGGATTGGCCCACGGAGACGCCAACGCGGTCATGCTTCCGCATGTAGTTGCCTATAACGCTGTGGCCGAGCCTGACGTGATGGACAGGTTGGCCTCCGCCCTAGGTGCGGGTGATCCGGCGGCGGCCCTTTACGACCTCGCTCGAGAGCTCGGGGCGCCCGCGAGCCTTTCGGGGCTCGGAGTGGCCGAGTCCGACCTCGACGCTGCAGCCGCGATGACGGTCGAGCGAGGCGGCTACAACCCCCGACCTGTCGAGCTGGGTTGGATTCGAAATCTTCTGGGCGATGCCTACACAGGAGGATCGCCCGTAGTCAAGCGGGAGTAATTGAAGGAAGAGACGATCACGGGAGGAGACATTTTGAGCAGGCGAGAAGACCAATCGAGTGCGGAATCTGTCATGTCCAGCGAGGAACGTACCAATTCGGCGCGTCGGGAAGGCACGAGCCGCCGTGACTTCCTGAGGATGGCGGGGTTAGGAGGTGCGGCTCTTGCCGGGGGAGGGTTGTTGGCGGCCTGCGCGGACGAAACCGGGGCCACGACGACTGCGGGCGCAGGAGCGACCAGCACAACGGCGGCCGCTACCAGCACGACAGGCGCCGCCCCGGCGGCGGGTCGCGCCATCAAGATCGGCTATGTGTCGCCACAGACCGGGCCCTTAGCGGGATTTGGCGAAGCGGACTCCTTTGTCCTCGGTGCCCTGGAGTCCACTCTTGCGGAGGGTGTCTCCGTAGCCGGTGTCCAACATCCCGTGGAGTTGATCGTCCGGGATACCCAGTCGGATCCCGTGGTCGCTGGTGAGGTCGCAGGGGAGTTGATTCTCGATGAGTCGGTGGATCTGATGCTCGTCGCATCGACACCGGAGACGACGAACCCCGTCTCGGACCAATGTGAGATCAACGGTGTGCCTTGTGTGTCGACCGTGGCCCCATGGCAGGCCTGGCTCATCCCGCGTGGAGGTGACCCGACGGGCGAGACCTCATTCATGTGGACCTACCACTATTTCTGGGGTCTGGAGGGATTGATCCCCCAATTCATTGCGCTATGGGACCAGTTGGAGACCAACAAGATCGTGGGTGGTCTCTTCCCCAACGACGGCGACGGGAACGCTTGGGGTGATCCCGAGGTCGGGTTTCCACCGCCGCTGGAGGCGGCTGGATACACCCTCATCGATCCAGGTCGGTATGAGAACCTGTCGGACGATTTCTCCGCCCAGATCGCCGCGTTCAACAACGCGGGGTGTGAGATCATCACCGGTGTACCTCTGCCCCCGGATTTCACGACGTTCTGGACTCAGGCGCAGCAGCAGGGTCTGACACCTAATGCCGCGACGATCGGCAAGGCGATCCTGTTCCCAGCGTCGGTCGATGCGCTCGATGGCGATTCAGGGGACGGGCTCTCCTCGGAAGTCTGGTGGAGCCCGAGCCATCCGTTCGTATCGTCACTGACGGGGCAGAGTTCTGCGGATCTGGCCGAGGCCTACACGTCGGGGACCGGAGCGCAATGGACCCAACCAATCGGCTTCGCCCACTCGTTGGTCGAAGTTGCGCTGGACGTGTTCGCTCGGACTGAGGACATCGACGATCGAGAGTCAGTGTTGGCCGCGGTGACCAGCACACAGGTCGACACCATCGTTGGACCGGTTGGTTGGTCCGGTGGTGGTCCAACCAATCCGGTCCCGAATGTGTCGACGACGCCCCTCGTCGGCGGACAGTGGGTGTTGGGTGGTGACTTCAAATATGACCTGGTGATCGTTGACAACTCACAGTCACCGGACATCCCGACCACTGCGACCGTCAAGGCCATCGGCTCGTAGCGAGTAAAGGGACGTGGGGCTGGCACTTGAGATCGTGGGCCTGAACAAGTCCTTTGGGGCCCTCAAGGTCATCGACGATCTCAGTGTCCGTCTCGAGGAGGGAGAGGCCCTCGGCATCGTCGGGCCGAACGGAGCGGGTAAGACCACGCTCTTCAACCTGGTGACAGGATCGCTTTGGCCCGACTCGGGGTTGATAACTCTCGGTCAACAGCGGATCGTCGGACAAGCGCAGCATCTTCGAGTGAGAGATGGCTTGGGGCGAACATATCAAATCCCACGCCCGTTCACGGGTATGACGGTTTTCGAGAATGTACTCGTGGCTGCCGTCTATGGCTCATCTGAGTCCGAAGCCGTTGCGCGGTCTCGGTGCGTTCAGGTTCTCTTCGACACTGGTTTGTTGTCAAAGGCCAATTTGTTGGCCGGCGACCTTACGATTCTCGACCGGAAGCGTCTCGAGCTGGCGCGGGCGCTCTGCACAAACCCCTCCATTCTGCTGCTCGATGAGATCGCGGGTGGTCTCACGGACCCCGAAGTCGACCACCTCGTAGGCCTGATCCGCTCCATACATGCTTCGGGCGTCTCGATCGTGTGGATTGAGCATCTCCTGCACGCGCTCGTCGCGGTGGTTGATCGTGTCCAGGCCATCCATTTCGGCAAACATCTCATCGAGGGCGATCCTCGGGAGATAATCAACAGTCCGGAGATACGAGAGGTCTATCTGGGAATCGAGGACGGGACGTAGCGTGGCCGCTGTTCTCGAAGTCGATCGTCTCGACGCGTTCTACGGGGGCTTTCAGGCGTTGTTCGAGATGTCCCTATCAGTCGATGAAGGCGAGATCGTGGCTGTCGTCGGAGCCAACGGCGCCGGGAAGTCGACATTGCTGCGCACAATCGCCGGGTTGATGAAGGCGGATCCGGGTCAGATTCGCCTCGACGGATCTCCGATCGGTGGTGACAGACCCGAGCGAATCACCCGAAAGGGGGTGACCATGGTCCCCGAGGGTAGGAGGATCTTTCCGAGCCTGTCGATCGAGGAGAATCTCGTCATGGGGGGATACGTCGGCCGGGCAGGCAAATGGGATCTGGACCGAATCTACGACCTCTTTCCCGTCTTGAAGGAGCGCCGACGCTCGCCGGGCACAATCCTCTCCGGTGGTCAACAGCAGATGCTCGCCATCGCAAGGGGTCTGATGGCGAATCCGAGGCTCCTACTTCTCGATGAGATCTCTCTCGGGCTAGCTCCAGTCGTCGTCAAACGGCTCTACTCGGTGATCCCCCAACTTCGAGACGCTGGCGTGAGCTTGCTGATAGTTGAACAGGACGTCGCACAGGCTCTGGCTGCGGCTGATCGCATCTACTGCCTTTTGCGGGGACGAGTGTCACTCGAAGCCAGGTCCGAGGACATCAATCATCAGGATTTGGTCGCAGCCTACTTCGGAGTCCAATAGTGGTACGGCGCTAGTGGCGAACGCAATCGTCCAAGGCATTTTGCTCGGAGGTCTCTACGCCTTGTTTGCCGCGGGCCTGGCGCTCGTGTTCGGAGTGATGAAGATCATCAATCTCGTTCACGGCGACTTCATCATCCTCTCGGCCTACCTGACGCTGGTGTTGGTTGAAATGACATCGATCAGCCCCCTGTTGCTGACCCCTCTGGTCATGGTGTTGATGGGGTTCTTTGGATATCTGATACAGAGGGGAATCCTCAACTTCACGCTCGGATCCGGGATACTGATCCCATTGGTGGTCACCTTCGCCATGTCGCTGGTGATCCAGAACGTCCTTCTCGAAGTGTTCACCGCCGATACCCAGGGACTCGATGCGGGGGCCATAGAGTTGTCGAGTGTTACGTTGCCCCTCGGTGTAACGGTCGGCTGGTTTCCTCTATTGACGTTTGCCTTTGCCGTCGTCGTTCTGGGCGCCTTGCAAATTGTGATTGGGAAGACCGGCTTGGGACGTTCCTTCCGGGCCATATCCGACGACAACGAGATGGCGAGTCTGATGGGAATCCGGACTCGGCACGTCTTCGGTATGGCGATGGCGATCGCCTTGATGGTCACCGCCGTCGGTGGCGTCATACTCGGGATAAGGACTCAGTTCGACCCGGCGATGGGGCCAACCCGGCTGATCTATGCGTTCGAGACGGTGGTCATCGGCGGCATAGGATCGTTGTGGGGGACTCTCGTCGGTGGCATCGTCCTCGGTATAGCCCAGGGAGTCGGCGCCTTCTTTGATCCGAGTTGGCGTGAGCTGGCAGGGAATCTGGTGTTTCTGGCGGTTCTGGCTTGGCGACCGAGAGGCCTGCTAGCGAGGCGGCAGACGTGACGACGGTTGAACACCGGGTCGAGTTGGGTACCCGCACCAGCAGGGCGCTCGGGGTGGTGTCCGCTCTGCTCATTGGGGTCCTCGTCCTCCTCCCCTTCGTCGTCGAGCGGTCTTTCCTCGTATCGCTGACAGAGTTGATGATCCTGATTGCGCTCGGTCAACTGTGGAATCTCCTCGCCGGCTACTCAGGCATATTCAGCTTCGGACAGCAGGCGTATGTCGGTATCGGCGCATACGCCACGTTCGCCCTGGCTGACCTGGTCGGGCTGAATATCTGGCTCGCGATTGCCCTCTCCGGGGTCGTGGCACTTGTGATTGCCTATTCAACGGCGTTCCTGATCTTCAGGCTCGAGGGTGGGTACTTCGCGGTGGCCACATGGGTTGTCGCCGAGACCTTCCGGCTCCTCGTCAAGAACAACGACAGGCTCAACCCAGGCGGGACCCCGCAGCCTCTGCGCACATTGGCCAGTCTCGGTCCGGATCGTTTCCAGATCATCTATTGGTTGGCGGTGGCGGTGGGTTTGGGCAGCGTGATCCTCACGCTGGTATTTCTCCGGTCGCGTTGGGGGCTCGCACTGAGCGCCATCCGAGACGACGAAGAGACCGCAGCGGCGAGCGGGATCGACGTGCATCGGGTCAAGATGAGGGTGTATCTGCTGGTCGCCGCCATGACTGGGCTGACCGGTAGCGTCTACCTCCTCAACAACGTCTCGATAGATCCAGACAGCTACTTCTCGATCGGCCTCACAGCGCAGATGGTCGTTGTAGTCGTGGTGGGTGGGTTGGGAACCGTCGAGGGGCCGATTGTGGGGGCACTGATCTACTTCCTCCTCGATGAGAACTTGAGCGTCTTGGGTACCTGGTGGTTCATCACTCTTGGCGTGCTCCTGATTGTGCTCCTGCTCGTTGCGCCGCGAGGAGTGTGGGGGACGATCCAGGCCCGAACAGGGCTACGGCTCTTTCCGACGCAACGGAGACTGATCGTCGGGGAAAACCGATCGGTTCACGATGGCCCAACGGATGACATACGATCAGAGGCAGAATGGACACGGGAGTAGGGGCCAACACCTTGAGCTCTAGAATCGATAGCAGCCCAGCAGCCTTCGAAACGCCGGACGCCGTGCTTGACGCGTTGGGGGGCGTCGCGTATCTCGCGGATGAGAGGATCGCCACCGCAGTCTTTGTGGCGGATCGTCTCAGTAAGCCCGTGCTCTGTGAGGGGCCGGCCGGCGTCGGTAAGACCGAACTGGCCAAGTCCGTGGCCGTAGCGACTGGGAAACCACTCATCCGCCTTCAGTGTTACGAGGGTCTCGATGAGTCGAAGGCTCTGTATGAGTGGAATTACAAGAAGCAGCTACTGCGGATTCAGGCGGAGCCCGACTCCGCGGATTGGGAGCAGACAGAGGCCGACATCTTCGATGAGTCATTCCTCCTCTCGCGTCCCTTGCTTCAGGCGATCCTTTCCGAAGAACAGGTCGTGCTTCTGATCGACGAGGTCGATCGAATCGAGGTCGAAACCGAGGCGCTGTTGTTGGAAGTCCTCTCCGATTTCCAGGTTTCGATCCCGGAGCTGGGCACCTTGAGAGCGAAGACAATGCCCTCGGTGTACCTCACGTCCAACAACACGAGAGAGCTGTCCGAAGCACTCAAGCGGCGCTGTGTTTTCCTCGATATCGACTATCCGACTATTGAGCGTGAGCAGGCGATAATCGAAGCCCGTATCCCCGGCATCGCACAGAGCCTCGCTGTCCACTGTGCCGAGGTCGTTTCGTGGATCAGGTCTTTCGAGTTGAAGAAGCCGCCGTCGGTTTCAGAAACCCTCGACTGGGCCCGGACCCTCCTCGTCCTCGGCCGCGAGGAGCTGACTCAAGACGACATAAGGGCGACCATGAACCTGCTCCTGAAGTACTCGGGCGATATCGACAAGATATCCGAGGCGCTGCGCGCGGCGGGCACCAGGTGAACTGAAACCGGTCAGGCGATCTCGAGAACGAAATCCTGGAGCTGGCTGAGGTTTCTCACCTCATACATCCCGGTGCAGAACCGTCGGATCTCCGGGATCAACGAGTCGTCCTCACCCCAGTCCTTCCGGGGCTCCGGGTTGAGCCAGTACACATGTCTCGCCCGATCGTGAAGTCGCCGCATCACATTGAGTCCACCGTCGTCCACCCGATGGTTGTTGCGCCCGTCCCCTGTGACGATGACGGTGGAGGTCCCCGTGACTGATGTGCCGTACTTCGTCCAGAACATCTCGAGCGCTCGCGCGTGGTCAGAGTGACCGTCATTGGAGATGTCTCGCGATCTGGCGATCAGGTGCTTTACGTTTCGGACGCCTATGCCTTCCGAGATGTCATCTGTCACCTCCTCAATACCGTCGACGAAGATGAAGCAGCGAAGCTTTGGAAACTCCTCGCTCATCGCATTGAGGAAACTCATGGTGAACTCCGCGAACTTGGACACTGACCCCGAGACGTCCGCGATCAGAAACAAGTCGGGTTTGGACTCACGCCTAGCTTTGTAGGCCGGGTCGAAGGGAACTCCCCCCGAAGCGAGTGATCTGCGAACTGTCCTTCGCACATCGATTCGACCCCTGTGTCTTCTCTTTCGGCGCTGCGCCAGTTTGGCCGCGAGGCGGCGAGCAAGCGGCCTCACCGCATCACGCATCCGCTTTAGTTGAGCTGGTGTGGCACCGAGGAAGTCGATCTCCTCAACGACATCGAGTTGAGCCGACAATGCGTCCGTTATGTCACTGCCGCTCTCACGAGTGAGGCTCCGGTTCACCTCGGCCTGCACTCGTTCTTTGAATCGGGCGACCCGCTGTTCGAGGGCGCGGACATCCACCTCCGCCGCGAAGGCGTCGTCGGAATCTTCCCTTATCTGGGCGCGGGCTTGTTGAGTGAGCCAGCCGAGATCCAGCTCCTTCATTATCCGGTGCATGTAGTACTTCACCGAAGCCGACCGTTCAGAATCGATGTGGCCGAACTGTCTCACCGCCGTTTCAGCGAGCGCTCGCAGGGCCGATTCGTCGGCATTCAAGAGAGCCTCCAGGAGAATCTCGAGAAAGTCGAACTCCTCTTGGTCCGAGCGCGCCCCGAATTCAGATCGCATGACTGAGGGGCCAATGCTCCCTCGTGTTGAGTCGGCTGAAGCCAACTCGAGGCGCTGCTCTCGATCATGAATGGAATTGAAGAAGAGGTCGAAATGCGACTCGAAGATGGGTCCGTGATCAACGCGCTTGATGAGTGTGCTCGCCAGAGTGGATTTGACGTGTTCCCGCCGGCGCATGTCTATGTGCTCCAGGGCACGCGAAGCGTCGACCGCCTCGACCAACGACACGGGGATTCCGGCGCCTCGAAGATGGTGTATGAACTCGAGAAGCTCCGGAACCACCCGCCGAGTGTAGGCTCGGGCGACTTCTTCGTACGTCCAACGAGTAGGGATCAATGCAGGCTTTTCGACCGGTTGAGGCTCCTTCGGGACGACTGGTTCGACTCGGTCTCGTCCTCGACCCTCGCAATGCAGCGAGCCAGACCATGCGTATCGCCCAAATGGCCGAACGCGCTGGTCTTCGGTCGCTTTGGGTGAATGACAGACTTGTCACGGCCGATGGCTCGGAACGAATGGAGGCATGGACGATGCTGTCGGTTGCTGCCATGTTCACCAAGTCGATCAGAGTTGGGGCCATGTTCACGGCGAGTCTGCGTGCCCCTCAGTCGTTGGCGGCGATGGTCTGCTCGATGGACACCGTCGTTGATGGAAGGCTCGAGATGGGGGTGGCGACCGGCTGGTATGGCCCCGAGCACACCGGACTGGGGATTACTTTTCCGGAGGCGTCGAAGCGCATCGCGCAGATGGGAGTGTTCGCCGAAGTCCTGTCTACGTTGAGCCGCGGTGACTCCCTGTTCGATGGGGGGGCCAAACTGGGAGTTTTGTCACCTCAGGCTGGTGGTCCGCCATTGACGATGGAGGTCAGAGGCGAGCGTCAGCTCGACATCGCCCTCCGCCTAGCCGACAACATCCTCCTGCCCAGCAGCCCCCTATCAGAGATCCACTCCATGATCGAAGCGGCGCGGGCGGCATGCGAAAGAGTCGATCGCGACCCCGAGTCACTCGGATTCGCGGTTCAGCTACCCGTGTCGGTCGGCCGCACCAACGCCGAGTCGGATGTGAGGGTGGAGATAGACGACCTGCTGGCACAGATGAACGCCAGAGTCACCGGGATGCAGGGCGACCTCGAGCATTGTCAGGACATAATGATTGAGCTTGCGCATCTTGGAATCGGAGAGGTGCGCTGTGTCTTACCCCACGTTCCGGACATCGACGACGTCATCGCCCAACTCTCGGCGACGGTGGTTGGCACCACCGACGTGTTGAAACCCGGATCCCCACGGTCAGAGGCCCCACCGCCACCGCCAGGTTGGGGAGGACCACCCAAGCCATCGAAAGACTCCATTTCCACGCCGGGCTGATGACGTTCGCCGTGCGCATGCCTCAATAGAGTCTCTTGGTGAATGACCAAACACCGGGGGAGTTCACCAGGTCGCTTGAACGCTGCCTGTCTGATATCAACTCCTCCCCCGGGGAAGACCAGCGTGGCAATGCCGTCGTGTCGACCGGGGAGGAGCGATGATCGCGACGATGATGCGGGCTGCCTACCAGGACCTGTACGGGCCGGCACTGGCTGTGCGTGAGGTACCGGTGCCGACGCCCGGGGCGGGGGAGGTGCTGGTCCGGGTCCGTGCTGCCGCTGTGAACCCCGCCGACTGGGGCCTCTCGCACGGCGTGCCGTACTTTCTCCGACTGGGATTCGGGCTGCGGCGTCCGAAGCGACGGATCCCAGGGCAGGACGTCGCCGGGGTCGTGGCGGCAGTCGGGCCGGGCGTGGACCGGCTCCGCGTGGGGGACGAGGTGTTCGGCGAGGGCCGCGGCACGTTCGCCGAGTATGCGGTGGCGAAAGCCGACCACCTGGATGGCAAGCCCACGGACGCGACTTTTGAGGAGGCCGCTGCCGCCACCATGGCCGGGCTGACCGCGCTGCAGTTGCTGCAGCGTGCAGACGTGCGACCCGGACAGCGCGTCGCGGTCACCGGGGCGGGCGGTGGGATCGGGACCTTCGCGGTCCAGATCGCCAAGACGCGCGATGCGGAGGTCACCGCGGTTTGCTCTGCGGGCAAGGCCGAGCTTGTCCGGTCGCTGGGTGCAGACCACGTGGTCGACTACGCGAGTGAGGACTTCACGCGCGCCGGCGCGCAGTACGACCTGATCCTCGACAACGTCAGCGAGCATCCGCTGTCCGACCTCCGCCGGGCGCTGAACCCACGCGGGATCCTGCTGCCCAACGGGGGCCGGTTCGACAACCGATGGTTCGGCAGTGTGGGTCGGCTCATCCGGGTGAACTTGTGGTTCATGTTCCTGCGCCAGCGGACGTTCGTGTACGTCTCAAGTCCCAACCAGGCTGACCTGCGGACGCTGTCGGAGCTGATCGGTTCGCGGCAGGTAAAGCCGGTGGTCAGCGCGACGTATCCACTGGAACGGGCGGGCGAGGCGCTCGCTCTGGTGGGCGAGGGCCACACAACCGGCAAGGTGGTCGTGACCGTTGACTGAGATCGCCTCTGGTTAAGAGCACTCCGTGTCGCCTCGGGGCCCTATATCCCTGGTGTCTTCCCGGTGGAGCACGGGAAAGCGGTGACCTTGGCACACCTGTTTCGAACGGCGCGGAAGGCGTCGCAATCCTCAATGTTGTAGGCGTGCCAGCAACTGTTGGTCGCGCACGAGGCGTCGCGGTCGTTGAGTCGGTCGTCGACTATTTCCGCTCACCTTCCGTGCTGTACGGGAGCAGTCAATGTCCGATCTCCCCAAAGCCTTTCTTCCAAGGGTTTTGAGACGAGATAGGTCGTTCTCGGCTCAAGCCCACGGAGCTCTATGACTCCTCTGGACTCGAATTCAAAAGCCTCGCAAGTGAGACTGCGCGTCTCCTCGCTCACATGGATTCGACCGGGGATTCCTGTCGATTCGAGGCGGGCTGCGATGTTGACTGTGGTGCCCCATACGTCGTAGGCGAACTTCCGGGTGCCGATCACCCCTCCGGCCACAGGACCCGAGTGAACACCGATCCGAAGAGACAGCCCCGGAAAATGGTCCGACGTGCCGGTGCATGCCTGCATGGCCATGGCCAGGTCAACAACCCGGATGGCGTGGTCTGGGAGCTCATCAGGAAGCCCGCCGACCGCCATGTAGGCATCACCCACCGTCTTTATCTTCTCGAGATCCCGCTCAGCGACCAGATCGTCGAACATGCTGAACAGTCCGCTCAACATGGTGATCACCTCGTCCGCGGCAAGCGCCGACGTCATTGCCGTGAAACCGACGATGTCGGCGAATAGGACGGTGACGTGCGGGAAGTCGTCGGCGATCGGATTCTCGCCTTGCCGCAGCCGCTTCGACACGGCTGCGGGTAGCACGTTGAGAAGGAGGCGTTCAGATTCAGAACGCTCCATCTCGATGGCAGCGCTTTGTTCTTCGATCACCAGACTCTGATGCCACACACGGCGTCGGTTTCGCTCGATAAGACGGAGACCGACGAGGCTCCCGACCGATGCTGCAGCCAGAAAGAAGGCGTCCATGAGAAGGCTCCCCGGCCCGTCGTAGGTCACCCATACCAGGCCAAACCCGATGGCGATCACGACTGTCCGTACCAGGGCGTACACGAACCGAGTCCGAGAGACGAAGCCGAACATGTACAGAAGCATGATTCCGGAGACCGCAAACCCTTGTACTACCTGGCCAGCGGTGGCGAGGACGAGGATGACAAGACCATTGGCCGACGTGAGGGAAGAGGCGAGAGCATGCTGACGATTCATGGACCTCGCCCAGCGCGACGCCGCGAAGCAACCCAAACCAACCAGCGCCATGACCCCACCGCCAACCCCGGAGAGCTTCGCGGAGATATCGGTTCCGAGGGGTATGAGAACCGCGGCCAGCGCCCACAGTAGGACGGTTGCCCCGGTGATGATTCGATAGCCGGAGAGCCCCGCCTGGCCTTCTTCCAGTTGGAAACTGTCCTCCAACTCGGAGTCTTCGAACCTGAGCGTGGATGGGTCGAGCGCACCCATACCCAGCGTTCGAGTCATCACCGGAGCTTACGTCGTGTGGTTGGAGAACAATCATCGGTGGAGACATTGATCTGGGACGGCAATCTGCGCCCTGGCTTCACCAGAAGGCACTGTGCAGCTGGAACGCTGACGGAGCGACTAGGCAGGTTGGGTGACGGTCGAATGCGAGAGATCTGAGCAGCTCTGATTTCGCGGTCGATTGCCGTCTGTAGGCCAACGCGAATCTGACTCAAAACCTGGCCGTCAGGTCTCACAGTGGGGAATTCGCGGCTGGTCCCTAACTGGCTGCCGGGATCTCGGTTGGTCATGGAGCTCATTCCATACCTCGTTCACGAATCGGGTGCCGCTTTGCAGCTGGTGTGCAACAGGGACTTCTACTTCAGGTCGAGCCCTGGTCGCAGCATCTTGGATCACGCCAGAAGACTGGAGTCTCGAAACTTTCGGAGGGCGCTGGCTCCTAACCTGCCGACGTGGCCCGTCATCCAGCCCGTGCCGAGGTGGTCGGCAGTCTGCTCAGACCGAAGACGCTTAGGTCCGAAGTTGACGTCTTCTATGGGGAGGGCCACAGGGCGGTGCTCGATGACGAGCGCGCCAGAGGGGCCGATGCCCTGCACATCGTGGAAGACGAAGCCATCACCGAGGTCGTGCAACGGCAGATCGACCTGGGCTTGGATGTCGTCACCGACGGCGAGTTTCGCCGCTACATGTTTCTCAACTCGTTCTGGGATGCGGTGCGCGGCTTCTCCACCGAAGACAATCCGGTTGAGTTCCGCAACGACAGCGGGGACACGGTCGTCTGGCATGTCCACAAGGTGGTGGACCGGTTGGAACAGGTGGACAGCCCGATCTCCCGGGAGGCTGCCTTCATGGCCACGACTACCGATCATCCGTTCAAGGTCACCCTGCCGGCAGGGTCGATCTTCTCCAACCCTTACACGTGGAAGCGAGGGGTGAACGACCACGTCTACTCCACGAGACAAGAGCTGACCGATCATGCCGTCGCCATCGAGCGACAGCTGGTGGCCGATGCGGTGGCGGAGGGGGCGGGATATGTGCAATTCGACTTCCCGATGTATCCGTTTCTGGTCGATGAGCGTTGGCGCCGCCAGATGATCGAGGACGGGTTCGACCTGAACGTTGTCATGGAGGAGGCGATCGCCGCCGATCGGGCCGTCCTCGAGGGGATCCCGGATGGAGTCACCACCGGTCTCCACATCTGCCGGGGCAATTACCGATCGCGATACCTCTGCGAAGGCTCCCTGGAGTCAGTGGCGGAGAGGATCTTCAACGAGCTGGATTACGACGTGTTCCTCGTCGAGTGGGAGGATCCCGAGCGCATGGGTGACGTCTCGCCGATCCGATTCGTCCCACCCGGCAAGATGCTCGTGCTGGGTGTGGTTGGCTCCAAGACGCCACGGGTTCAAACGGACGACGAGCTGACCGCGCGTCTCGAGGATGCTGCCCGCTTTCTCGACTTCGATCAGCTCGCCATCTCACCCCAATGCGGCTTCGCGTCCGTGATCGACGGCAACGAGATCTCCGAGGACACCCAATGGGAGAAGCTGGCATCGGTCGGTCGGGTGGCCGAGCGCGTATGGGGATGAGACACCTCGAATCTGCTCGGTTCCGGGGGACATGAGCCGCCCACCGCGCATCGTTCTCGTTCTCAGCGAGAACTGGACCATGGTCGATCCGAGACGTCCCGACCGGCTCGTGGAGATGGCCCGTGTTGCCGAGGACTCCGGCATTGACACCGTCATGCTGTCCGAGCACATCGTTCTCGGGCCGTCGGCGGGAGCCGACGGGGTGATGGGCAACCCGCGTGAATATGCGATGCCCGGGAATCAGGATCCGTCGATGCCGTGGCCGGACTCACTCGGTCTCGCTGCCGCCATCGCAGCGGTCACCACGACGATCAGGATCGCACTGGCCGCCGTCATCGCGCCGTTGCGTCACCCCCTGCTGCTCGCCAACCAGCTGGCCACGCTCGATCTGTTGAGTCGAGGTCGTCTGGTCGTGCAGCCGACGGTCAGTTGGCACCGGCACGAGTACCAGGCCCTCGGCGTGCCCTTCGGGGAACGGGGAGGGCGTCTCGACGAGCATCTCGCCGTCTGGAGTCGAGTCTGGGCCCAGTCGCCGGCTTCTTTCGCAGGACGGCATTACCAGTTCGAGGAGGTCTATCTCGAGCCGAAGCCAACGACTCCGGACGGACCGCCGATCTGGATTGGGGGGAGCACCGCCCACCCAGCGGTCATTCGTCGCCTTGTCGAGCACGGCAGTGGGTTCCATCCGCTCGGTCAGCCGAGCGAAGAGGAGCTCACTCTCCTCCACGACAGTCTCCGGGAAGCCGGAAGCGATCCTGGCGACCTGGAGTGGGTCGGTGGCGTCCGGGGCAGGTTCACCGATGATCGCTCTCCCGCCGACCTCGAGGAGGCCCTGGGGCAGATTCCATTCCAGATGAGTCGGGGCTTTGAGACGATCTGCATCAAACCCTCACAGTTCATTGAAGCGAGCGCCGAGCTGCCACGTTTCTGTGAGCACGTGATACGGCGCTCCACCGAGATGGTGACGTGATGACGACGGACACGGATCGTGTCGCAATAGTCACCGGTGGTGGGACCGGCATCGGTGCAGCCACGGCTCGTGCGTTGGCGGAAAGTGGGGCGAGTGTCATCGTCACCGGTCGGAGAGCGGAGCCGCTCGACGACGTGGCGGATCAGGTCGGTGGTCTTTCTGTCATAGCCGACGTCACCAGTGAGGACGATTGGGGGCGAGTCATCGCAGTAGCCGATGAGCAGTTCGGCGGGGTGGACATTCTGGTTGCCAACGCCGGCATCGAGGCCTTCGG
>Ga0299913_10000322_pt1 | contig 28630 bp, 28 predicted proteins | sample RVTome_9_FD_201360 | JGI IMG/M metagenome (GOLD analysis project Ga0299913, IMG submission 201360) | Soil microbial communities from uranium-contaminated site in the Upper Colorado River Basin, Wyoming, United States - RVT155D38 (version 2) ... | reverse complement strand
GCGACCCTGAAGGAGATCGTCGAGCGGGCGAACCTCGACCCGGCTCGAGTGGACGACGTGATCTGTGGATGCGTCTCTCAGGTCGGCGAGCAAACGCTGAACGTGGGGCGCAACGCGTGGCTTGCGGCCGGGCTCCCCGAGGAGGTTCCCGCCACCACCGTCGATCGTCAGTGTGGTTCGTCGCAGCAGGCCGCGCACTTCGCGGCCCAGGGCGTCATCAGCGGCGCCTACGACGTCGCGATCGCGTGCGGGGTCGAGAACATGACGCGCGTCCCGATGGGCTCGAGCGCGTCCGTCTCCGGCTTCCCGATCCCCGAGAGCCTGAACAGCCGTTACGAGGGAGGTCTCGTGCCGCAAGGGATCTCCGCCGAGATCATCGCGGAGCGTTGGGACCTGTCGCGCGAGGACCTCGATCGCTTCGGCGCGCGCAGTCACCGGCTGGCTGGAGAGGCCACGGAGGCCGGCGCGTTCAAGAACGAGATCTACCCGATCAAGGTCGAGACCGAGAACGGCCCCGAGCTCTTCGAGACGGACGAGGGGATCCGCACGCCGAACCTCGAGAAGATGGCGCAGCTGCCGCCGGCGTTCAAAGAGGACGGCGTGATCACGGCCGCGAACTCGTCTCAGATCACCGACGGTGCCGCGGCCCTCATCATCACGACCCCCGAGAAGGCGAAGGAGCTCGGCCTCACGCCCCGCGCGCGCTTCGTCTCCTTCGCGCTGGCCGGTACCGATCCCATCTCGATGCTCACGGGCCCGATCCCCGCGACGCGTAAGGCCGTCGAGCGCGTCGGCCTCGACCTGACCGACATCGACCTCGTCGAGATCAACGAAGCGTTCGCAAGTGTGGTCCTCGCGTGGAAGAAGGAGCTCGGCATCGCCGACGACTGGTTCGAGGAGCGCGTCAACGTGCACGGCGGAGCGATCGCTCTCGGCCATCCGCTCGGCGCGTCCGGCGCTCGCCTGATGACCACCTTGGTCAACGCTCTCGAGCAGCGCGGCGGTCGCTACGGCTTGCAGACGATGTGCGAGGGCGGAGGCCTGGCGAACGCAACGATCCTAGAACGCCTGACCTAACCGTTTTCTGCTAACTCAGCTACACACCACGGCTACTTTTTCGCGCCGGATCCTTACCTCGCGAGGAGGTGAGCTCGACGGAGCCCGTTCACTCGAGGGGGCGAGGCCGCGCCGTCAGTACGACCTCCATCTTCTCCCGGCAGTGGGTGGGCGGCTTGTCGCTGCCCGGTTGCTCGACGCGCACCGTCAGCCCGCACATCTTGCAATGGAAGCGGATCTCCTCGACCTCGCCGTCACCGATCTCCGCGGCCTCCGGAGGGCTCTGACCCGCGGCACTGAAGTAGCTGAAACCCAGCCAGATCACCACGGCCGGGAGGGCGAGCCCGACCACGCTCCGCCAGAAGCCGTACTGGCTGGTGAGGACCGCCAGGCCTGCCACCAGGGCGATCAGGGCGGCGGCCCCCAGGGGGCCCAGCCTCGGCGATCGACGCTTATCCACAGGCCTCTCCACAGCCGTGGATAAACCACAATTGTGTAATTCGAAGCTCGGGCGGCCTCGTCAGTGCCACTGGGTGGCCACCACGAACGACGCCGCGATGAGACCGAGCCCGACCCAGAGTTGGTAGGGCAGCGTCCCGCCGGGGAGGAGTCCGAGGTAGTGGGCCACGATCACCATCACGCCGGCCGCTATCAGCGTGAAGAACAACGCTCCGACCCACGGTGGCGACTGTTTCGGCTTCGGCTTGGGGGGCGGCTGTCGGCGCACCCGCTTGCTACGGCTCTTCGGCATGGGTCGAGATGTTAGCCGTGCGGGTCCCGCGGCCCGATAATCCACCTAGATGAGATTCCTCAGGGTCCTCGGCAAGTTCCTCATATCGGTAGGTGTGGGCGTTCTGATGTTCGTCGCCTGGACCCTGTGGGGCACCGGCATCTACACGCAGCAACAGCAGGACGAGCTGGAACGCGCCTTCGACGCGCAGACACCGGTGCGGGTCGACCAGGGCGACTCCGATCTGACGGTCAAGGTGCCCGAGAGCTTCGCCCCGGAGGCCGGCGAGGCCGTCTTCCGCCTCGACATCCCCAAGATCGACGCTCGCTACTTCGTCGTCGAAGGGGTGGGGACCGAAGATCTCAAGCGGGGGCCGGGTCACTATCCGTCCTGTCGCGAGGGGATCGAGCGGCCCTTCTGCACTGAGTTCGAGGAGATGTGGCCCGGTGAGAACGGCCGCGTGATCGTGTCTGGCCACCGCACCACATACGGCGCGCCGTTCTTCAACGTCGACAAGCTCGTTCCCGGTGACGAGATCATCGCCGAGACGAACTGGGGGACGTTCACCTACGAGGTGAGCGAGAAGCGGATCGTGCAACCGGATTCGCTGGCGATCGCGATCCAGTCCGACGTCGCCGAGATCGTGCTGACCACCTGCAATCCCAAGTACTCGGCGGCGCAACGCCTGATCGTGTTCGCAACCCTCGTGGAAGGGGAACCGGCATGAGCGATCCCACTCCAGAACCGACCCAGCGCGATGTCACTCCCACGCCGATAGGCCGGCGTTCGTGGAGGTCTCGCGCTCTCGAGCTGTTGGGCTGGTTCCTGGTAGCGGTCGTAACGGCGGTGGTCCTGGTGATGCTCTCGGAGGAGATCCTTCCGGCGAACTTCTAGGACGTTGGGTGCGCGGCAACCCCACGGTTAGCCTCCGCGCGCATGGAGACCCTCGTAACGGGTGCCACCGGTTTCATCGGTTCGCACATGGTCGAGCTGCTGACCGAGTCGGGTCATGAGGTCGTGGCAGGCGATCTTCCCAGCGCGCTCGAGGCAAGCGAACAGGATCGCACGCGCTGGCCCGAGGTGTGCCGCGCCGCGGGAGCTCGTCTCGCTCCCCTGGACCTGACCGACGACGACTCGGTGAGGGCCGCGGTGAAGGGGGCGGAGGTCGTCTTCCACGTGGCCGCGGTGTTCGACTACACGGCTCCCCCTTCTCTCCTCCGGCGTGTGAACGTCGAGGGCACGCGTCGTCTGCTCGAGGCACTCGTCGCGGGCGGCGACTGCCGCCGGCTCGTGAACTGGGGTGCTGGGGGGATCTACGGTGTGCCCCGGCCCGGCGAGGCGCCGTTCCGCGAGGATTCACCTAAGCGACCCGGGAACGCGTACCTCGTGTCCAAGTGGGACCAGGAACGCCTGGCCCACTCGTACCGGGAGCGCGGGCTGGAGGTGACCTCGCACCGCACGACCTCACCGTACGGACCGCGCGCCGTGTACGGCTCCGGGCAACTCCTGATGGAGATGGCCCGCAAGCCGGTCGCTCTGAGGAACCTGACCGGGAACATCCCCTTCGTGCACGTGCGCGATCTGTGTCGGGCGGCGCTGCACCTGGCCGAGTACCCCGGCGCGGACGGCGAGGCCTACAACGTCACCGACGACGGCCGCGTAAACGCGATCGACCTGGCCGCGCTGGTGGCCGACGAGATGGGCAAACGGCCTCGCGTCCTGCCGCCGATGCCGCTGGGTCTGCTGCGTCGGGCGCTGTCGGGGACCGCCCGCGTGTCGGCCGCCGTCGCTCGGCGGACGGGTAGGAGGCCGCGCCTCGAATACGACCAGGTCCAGTATCTCGGCCACGACTTCCTCTACGACAACGCCAAGCTGAAGGCCACCGGCTTTCGGTACGAGCACCCCCGGCCCGAGTCCGGCCTCCGTGAGACACTTCGTTGGTACGTCGCTCGCGGCTGGATCGATCCTCCGCAGGGCTCTCACGCAAAGGGGTGATCCAGACCTTCATCGTCGACTGGCCGGTCCATCTCCTATTGGGTCTCGTGTTCGGGGCCTTCGCCACGCCACACGCGTGGTGGCGGGCGCGCGCCTTCAGATTGGGTTTCGTGTGCTCCGCGGTCTTCGCCGCGACTGCGATCGTCGGATACCTCGTGTCCTCGGATTGGATGTGGGGCTACTTCCTCGACCCCTCGGACGTCGCGTGGAGCGTGCCTTTCGTGATCGCCGGCTTCCTGTTCTGTTTCTTCCTCGGGTTCACCTGCGCGTTGGCGTTGCGGCCACTGGGCCGCGGGATGCTTCTGCTCGCCTGCGGGGGGGCTATCGGGCTCGAGGTGTTGACGCTCGCCCTGACGTGGGATCGCTACCGGATGATCGGGACCGCGACTGAGTTCAAGGCCGGGGAGGCCGCGAACCTGTTGTCCCTCTCGCCTTCGGGGGACGCGGCCGCCATCGCCCCGGCCGTTCCGGTATTCGTGGTCGTCCTTGTGGTCTGTCTCATCGCGGTGGGGAAGGATCGGCGTGCGCCTTCTGCTGGTCGATAACTACGACTCGTTCGTCTACAACCTGGCGCAGGCGTTCGGTGCGCTCGGTGCCGAACCGGTGGTCGTTCGGAACGACGCAACGGTGGAGGAGCTACATGCTCTCCAACCCGATGCGGTCGTTATCTCGCCCGGGCCCGGCACGCCCAAAGAGGCCGGCGTTTCCCTCGAGGCTGTCAAGGCCTTCGCGGGGAAGGTGCCCCTGCTCGGAGTCTGTCTCGGGCATCAATGCATCGGCGAGGCCTTCGGAGGTGTCGTCGAGCGCGCTTCGGTAGGCCCGGTCCACGGGAAGACCTCACGGATCACTCACGACGGCGCCTCGATCTTCCAGGGCCTGCGGACCCCGATGGTCGCGACCCGGTACCACTCGTTGTGCGTGACTCAGACCACCATCCCGGACGTGCTCGAGGTCACCTCTCACAGCGAGGACGGCGTGGTGATGGGCATCAGACATCGAGAGCTCCCGGTTGAGGGCGTCCAGTTCCATCCCGAGTCCGTCCTCACCACCGACGGTCCCGCCCTCCTGCGCAACTTCCTGGAGGCCGCGACCTAGCCGCCCCCCCGAACGTGACTGCGCGTGATGTTGCCTTATAAGCGACCAGGCGCGCACTCGGTTTCTAGAAGAGGCGAAGCAGGGCTAGGCCTAGGGCCGCGAAGAAGCCGTTCACCGGCAGGGCCGAGTCGCCGGGTTGCACGAACAAGGTGGCGGAGTCGCCCTCGCTGACGGGCTCGCCCGGAGCGGGGTCCTGCTCGCACACGGCTCCCGGTGGGACCGCCTCGGCACACGGACGCTCCTCCTGTCCGACCACGAGCCCGTAGTCCGACTCGAGGAAGGCCTCGGCGTCGTCGGCGTTCTCGCCCCTCACGTCGGGCATCTCGCGTTCCTCGGGACCTTCGGAGACGGTGATCGTCACCACGTCGCCCGGGGCGGCCTCGGCCCCTCCCTCGGGATCCTGCGCGATCACGGTGCCCGCCTCTTCCTCGCTCGGCTGCGTGATCACGTCGACCCCTAGGCCGGCGGTGGTTATCTCCTCTTCTGCGGTGTCCTGCGACTGCCCCGTCACGAAGGGCACGATCACCGGCTCGGGACCGGCCGAGATCGTGACGTCGACGGTGGACCCGGTGTCCGCCTCGGTGCCGGGGGCCGGATCCTGATCGAAGACGCGGCCCTCCTCCACGTTCTCGTTCGCCTCGGAGGTCACGTTGCCGAGCTCGAGACCCTCCTCCTCCAAGGCGTCTCGGGCCTCCCGCCGCGTCATGTCGGTGAGGTCGGGGACCTCCACCTGGCGCGGCCCTGTCGACACCCAGATCGTGACGGTCGAGCCCTCGTCCGCTTCCTCACGCGCCGCGGGATCCTGGTCGACGACGATCCCCTCGTCGCGCCGGCTGGGGCGTTCCTCGACCTCTACCTCGAAGCCCCGGTCTTCGAGCCTTTCGACGGCTGCGTCCTCCTCGAGGCCGGTCACCTTCGGGACCACGACCTGCTCGCCGAAGAGGTTGTTCGCTACGAACCAGGCGAGCAGGGCGAACAGCCCCAAGATGACGAGGGCCGCGATGACGTAGGCCGCGGCACGGCGGCGCTCGGGCTCCTCGTCGTCGTAGGCCATCTCCTCGCGCGTCATGACCTGCGTGCCGCCGGCGGCGGGAGCGACGGCGGTCGTTCCCGCGAGGAGAGGCGTGGCCGAGACGCGTTGCCCCGTCGCGTAGCGCTCGAGGTCCTCGCGCATCTCCTTCGCCGACGAATAGCGGTTCGCGGGGTTCTTCGCGAGAGCTTTCATCGTGATCGCATCGAGGGCTTCGGGCACGTCGCCGTTCATCGAAGAAGGGGGCTCGGCGTGTTCGCGCACGTGCTTGTAGGCGATCGAGAGCGGTGAGTCGCCTGTGAAGGGCGGCTTGCCGGTCAAGGACTCGTAGAGCACGCAACCCAGTGAGTAGACGTCGGAGCGCGCGTCGACGGGAGCTCCTTGGGCTTGTTCCGGCGAGAGGTAGGCGGCCGTTCCTATGACCATGCCCGTCTGGGTCATCGTGGCTTCGGAGTCACCGCCGAGAGCGCGGACGATCCCGAAGTCCGTCACCTTGGTCTGCCCGTAGGACGTGATCATGATGTTGTTCGGTTTGATGTCGCGGTGCACCAGCCCCTGCGTGTGCGCGCGCTCGAGGGCACGCGCGACGTCTGCAGCGATCTCGCCGGCGCGCTCCGGCATCAAAGGTCCTTCATCGCGGATGATCTCGTCCAGACCACGCCCGTCGATGAACTCCATGACGATGTAGTACTCGCTGCCGTCGGAGCCGTAGTCGTACAGCGACACGATGTTCGGATGGCTGAGGTTCGCGGCGGCCTGAGCCTCGCGCCGGAAGCGTTCGACGAACGAGCGATCGGTCGACAGCCGCTCGCTCAGCACCTTGACGGCGACATCGCGCCCGAGTAGCTCGTCGCGCGCGCGGTACACCTCGGCCATACCGCCGACACCTACGCGTTCTATGACGGCGTAGCGACCGCCGTATGTCTTCGCGTCAACCATCAGTCGTCGTCATCATCCTTCGGCTTCTTGTCGTGCCCTTTCGCCTTGCCCTTTTCGTCGGGCCCTTCGTCGTCTTCGTCGTCGGCCCCGCTGCTTACGAAGAGGGTAATGGGGGTGTCCTGCTCTACCCCGGTTGTTCCCGGAGGTGGATCGGTGTCCACGATGAGGCCCTCGTCGTACTCGTCGGAAGGCGCTCTCTCGACGGTAACGGTGAATCCGTTGGCTTCCAGCTTCTCCTGCTCGGGTTCGTAGGGCAGGCCGACGACCCCCTCTCCGATGTCGACCGTCGGTGACTGCTCCTCACCATCCTCAGACGCTTGAGGCTGGGTCCGAGGTTGCTCGCCGCGGGAAGCTTCTGGCTCGCTCTGCGCCAGACGCCACAGCAGCAGGCCGGCGGCGATCACCGCGAGGGCCGCGAAGATCGCGATCACCGCTCGCCCGAGCCGCATCGGGTCGTAGCGATCGCCCGGGATCGGCCACACCTTCTGGGCGGGTGTGTCGAGCTCGGCGGTGGCGGGTCCCAGCTCGTCGAGCCTCTCCGTCTCCCCGGCCCCCACGCCTCCCCCGAGCGCGAGAGGCTCGGTGCCGGGCCGGAGCGCGGCCCCCAACTCGCTCGCACTCGAGTAGCGATCCGCCGGGTCCTTGGCGCACGCCTTGGCGACGACCTCGTCCAGCTCGGGGGGCACCGAGGGCACCATCGAGCTGGGTGCCGGCACCTCGTCTTGGAGGTGTCGCATCGCGATCGAGAGCGCCGATTCGCCGGTGAAGGGGACCGATCCGGTGAGCATCTCGAATACCACGATGCCCAACGAGTAGATGTCAGAGGTGGGGCCGACGGATCGACCGGAGGCTTGCTCGGGCGAGATGTACTGAGCGGTCCCCATGACCGATCCGGTGGCGGTGAGGGTCGACTCGCCAGCGGCCCTCGCGATCCCGAAGTCCGTCACCTTGACGCGGTCGTCGGAGCCCAGGATCACGTTCGCCGGCTTCACGTCACGGTGGATCACGCCACCCTCATGTGCGTGAGCGAGTGCCGCTGCGATCTTCGAGGCGATGTGCGCCGCGCGCGCCGCTTCGATCGGCCCATCCTCGCGGAGAACGCGTGCCAGATCCCTGCCCTCGACGAGCTCCATGACCAGATAGTGATGTCTTCCATCGATGCCGAAGTCGAAGACGTGCGCGATGTTCGGATGGGTCAACGCGGCCGCGGCGCGCGCCTCGCGGCGGAAGCGTTCGATGAAGGTCGCGTCGTCGGCGAGATGGTCCTTCAGGAGTTTCACCGCCACCGTTCGACCGAGGCGAGCGTCGTGTGCCTCGTACACGCTTCCCATCGCCCCTGCAGCGATCCGCTCGCCGAGCTCATAGCGTCCGGAGAGGGAGGTCTGCATCACCATCCCCGGATCTGGCGGTCGGTCTCGATCAATCGTTTCGCGATGGGTGCCGCGACCGCCCCACCCGTCGCCTCCGAACCGAACGATCCGCCGTTCTCGACGATGACCGACACCGCTATCTGAGGATCGTTCGCCGGAGCGAACGCGATGAACCACGCGTGGGGCGATGCGCCCTGGACGGTCTGTGCAGTTCCGGTCTTACCCGCCACCTCGATGCCCGGGATCTGCGCGGCGGTTCCGGTTCCGCTGCGAACGACGGCGGCCATCATCTCGGCCATGGTCGATGCAGTCCGCGACGACATGGCGCGGCCGATGCTCTCCGCGTCGAACTCCCGGATGCGGCGACCGGAGGAATCGATGATTTCCCGCACGAGCCGGGGCCGGGGAACCTCGCCGTCGTTGGCGACCGTCGCCGCCACAAGCGCCATCTGCAACGGGGTCGCGGTGACGTCACCCTGCCCGATCGCCTGGTAGGCCCAGAAGGGCTGGTTGTCATCCTGCGGCTCGGGGTATCCGCTGGCCTCGGTGCCGACGTCGAACTCGAGCGGGTCGTTGAACCCCACCGCCTCGGCCATGCCGAAGACCTCGTCCGGGATCTCCAGCCCGATGATCGCGAACGTCGTGTCACAGGAGATCTCGAGCGCGGTGAAGAGGTCGATCTGTCCGCCTCCCACGCACGAGGTCTTCGTGAAGTTGGTCAGGTCCTCGTTGGTCTGAGGCATGCAGGGCGGCTCCGATTCCGAGCACGGGAGCAGGGCCTGAGGGTCGGGGAACGTCGAGTCGCGCTGGTAGGAGCCCGAGTCGAGGGCCGCGGCCCCCGTGACCACCTTCATGGTCGAACCGGGCGCGTAGCCCCGGTTGGTCGCCGCGGGGACGAGGGCGCTGGTCGTCGAAGACGGATCGAGCGAATCCCAGTGCCGCTGGGCTTGCCTCTGGGTGAACGATGCCAGGGGGTTCGCGTCGTAGGAAGGATTGCTCCACATCGCCCTGACCTCGCCGGTGTTCGGATCCATGGCCACCACGCTGCCGCGCTCACCTCCGAGGGCGGTGCGCGCCATCTCTTGGAGACGGGAGTGGATGGTCAGCCGGACGTCGTCGCCCTCCTCCCCCGCGCCGAGGAGTTCGTCCTGGATCTCCTGCATCGTGATCACTCCTCCCTCGCCGAGAAGCTCGTCGTGGAAGGAGGCCTCGATGCGGCTCTCGCCGAAGGTGACCGAGTAGAAGCCGTGGATGTGCGAGTAGAGATCGCCCTGTGGGTAGGTGCGGCGGTAACGCAGGCGCCCACCGGTGTCCCGGCTGGTGGCGACCTTGACGCCATCCAAGGTGACGATGTCGCCGCGCTTTATCGAGTACTCGCGCAGCAGAGAGCGGATGTTGGCATTGTTCCCGGCGATGCGCTTTGCCGCGAAGATCTGCACGTAGTTCAGTTGAGCGAAGACGGCCAAGAAGGCGAAGATCAGGACGATCCCGACCCTGCGGATCTGTCGTTGCATCAACGACCTCCGATCAGGATCTCTGCAGTGTGCGCGGGCTCGGGCTCGTCGGCGATCTGGTGTGAGATGCGGACGAGGATCGCGATCAGGATGAAGTTGCTGAGCAGGCTCGATCCGCCGTAGGACATGAACGGCAGCGTGATGCCCGTCAGAGGCATCAAGCGGGTCACTCCGCCGAGGATGATTATCGTCTGCAGCGCCAGGATCGTGATCAGGCCGGTTGACAGGAGCTGCCCGAAGTCGTCCCGTGACCCCACCGCGATCCGCATCCCTCGTGCTACCAACAGCATGAAGCACAACAGCACGGCCGATGTGCCCAGCAAGCCCAGCTCCTCACCTACGGCCGAGAAGATGAAGTCGGTGTGGGCATCAGGGATCAGATCCGGACGTCCGCGGCCCAATCCGGTGCCGAAGAGACCCCCGGTCGCCAGCGCGAACAACGATTGCGCGAGCTGGAACGACTCGTCGTCTATGTATCTCGGATTGAAAACGTCCATCCAGACCGTGACGCGTGCCTGCACGTGGCTGAAGGTCTGGTAGCCCAGGTAGGCGCCTCCCGCGAACAGCACGGCGCCGATCGACATGTACGCGATGCGAGCGGTCGCGACGTACAGCATCACGAGGAAGATCGAGAAGAACAGCAAGGACGAGCCAAGGTCCTTCTCGAAGAACATGACCGCGAGCGACAATCCCCACATCACGAGCAGCGGCCCGAAGTGCTTGATGTCGGGGAGGTGGATGCCCGCAACGCGTCTCGAGGCAACTGCGAGGAGCTCCTTGCGTTCGGCGAGGTAGGCCGCGAAGAAGATGACGAGGCACACCTTGGCCAGTTCGCCCGGTTGGAACGAGAAGGTTCCGATCTGCACCCACAGCCTCGCTCCTCGGATCGTCGCTCCGAGAGGCGACATCGGGAGCAACAACAGTCCCACGCCGAAGAACCCGAGGATGTACTTGTAGCGCGCGAGGATCCGGTAGTCGCGTACCAACAGCAGCGTGGCGACGAAGAGGGTGATGCCCAGCATCGTCCAGGTCACCTGCGTCGGGCCGAACTTCTGTGGGGAGAGTCGGTAGATCGCCGCCAGTCCCAGGACGTTGAGGACCGCCGCGACGGGAAGTATCAGGGGGTCGGCTTGTTTGGCGATGCGTCGCGTGACGATGTGGGCACCGATGTAGAACACGACGAGGAGGGACGCGACGGGAGCAGCCTTCGCGATCTTCTCGGAGTCGCGCGCCAGCTGGACGAGGGCGATCGCCCCACCACCGATGATCAACGCAAGGATCAGTAGGGCCAGTTCTCGGTTCCGCCGGTAGGAGACGGAGACGCTCATCCGCCTCCCCCACCGGCGCCGTCGCGCTTGGGCTCGAACTCGAGATCGCGCGCCCGGCTCCTGAGGTCTTCCACCGTGCTCTCGGCCTCGGCGAGGGATCCAACCTTGATGCCGGTCTCGACGTCCTCACGCAGGAACCCGGGCAGGTCGCCGACCTCGAGAGACGTCACGCGTTGTTCTTCCCGCAGTGACATCCCCAGGACCTCTTCGGGGATCCCTTGATAGATCGCCACGGTCCCCTCGTCGTCGACGCCCACGTACCAGGAGTTGTCCAGGGCCCAACGCGCCGCGAGGTAACCGCCTCCGATTAGGAGAGCGAGAACCAAGAGCGCCACGAGTGCTTTCCGCGGGCGTCGCCGAGGCGGCTTGGATGCGGCGCTGAGTTCTCCTAAGCGATGCACCCCCGTCATCGCGGCCGGGGGTGCATCTGGGGGCGTCGGTTGGGTGTCAACCCTCACGCGTGGTGGAGCGGGTGCCGTCGCGCGCGCCTCCTCGGGCCCCCGCGCCGCTTGGTCGGAGGTGATGTCGACGAGGACCACCGTGATGTTGTCCTCGCCACCCGCGGAGTTGGCGAGATCCACCAGTCGATCCGCCGCCGTCTGCGGAGCGCTCTCGTTCGCGAGCACCTCGCGGATCTCCTCGCCTCCGATCATCGAGGTAAGCCCGTCGCTGCAGAGCAGGATCCGGTCGCCCTCTCTGACCGGCAGCGTGAACGTGTCGACGTCGACATGCTCGTCGACCCCGAGGGCGCGCGTGATGATGCTTCGTTGCGGGTGTCGTTCGGCTTCCTCGGGAGTGAGCCTCCCCTCGCGGACCATCCGACCTACGAGGGTGTGATCCTCGGTCACCTGAGAGAGCTCTCCGTCGCGGAAGAGATAGGCGCGCGAGTCGCCGACGTGCGCTAGGTGGATCTTGCCGTCGGCGAGTAAGGCGAGAGTGCAGGTCGTGCCCATCCCGCGGAGAGCGGGATCGCCTTGAGCCCTCTCCCAGATGGCCGCGTTCGCGCTCTGCACGATCCCGGCGAGCCTTTGGGGATCCAGCGCGGCGCCGTTTCCCGTCTCGCGCTCGATCGTCTCGACGGCGGTCTGCGAGGCGATGTCGCCGGCGATGTGTCCGCCCATCCCGTCGGCGACCGCGAAGACAGGTTCCTTGGCAACGTAGGAATCCTCGTTGCCCTCGCGCACTCGACCGACATCGGACCGGGCGGCTACGGAAGCGTTCATCGGCGCAGCTCCAGGACCGTCTTGCCGATCTTGACCTGGTCGCCGCGCGAGACCTCGACCGGGGACGTGATCCGGCGTCGGTTCAGATACGTGCCGTTCGTGGAGCCGAGATCTTCGACCATGTATCCCTCACCGCGAGAGAAGAACCGAGCGTGCATCTGGGAAACGTAAGTGTCGTCGAGGACGATGTTGCACTTCTCCGCGCGTCCGATGATGAGCTCGTCACTGAGATCGAAGCTCTTCCCCTTGTGCGCCTCGCCTTCGACCACCGCGACCTTCCTCGGAGCTTTCCCCTTCTTGGAGGGCTGCCGCGTTTGGACGGCGGGGGCGGGGCGGCGCCCCCCGGCCGGTTTCAGTTCGAGATGTATCAGGCGAACGGCGCGCGCGATAAAGATGTAAAGGACGATCAGGAAGACGTACTTCAACAGTTGCAGGACGATCTCAGGCATCGATCATCCGATCTTGAAGATCAGTTCGCTGGTCCCGAAGGTCAAGCGGTCTCCGTCACTGAGGTCGTGCTCCCGCGCCAACTTGCCGTTGACCAGCGACCCGTTCGTGGAGCCGAGATCGACGAGCGACCAGGTCTCGCCCGACCTGCGCAGCTCGGCGTGACGGCGCGACACGTTCGAGTCGGCAAGGACGACGTCGTTCGTGGAGAGCCGTCCGATGACGATCGGGTCCCGCGTGATGGAGATGCGTTCGCTCGCATCCCCCTTCTCGTCGAGGACGATCAGCTCTGCCCCCGAACCCTTCACTCCGAGCCGATCGGCGTCGGCTACCGGGATCGCACCCGACGGGTTGGGGTCGTCGACGCGGGGCTCCCGGGTAGAGACGCGGGACCGGCGGACGTCGGCGTCCGCGGCGAGCGAGGCCTCGACCTTGAACTCGCCCCGGCCCATCCCCTCGGCGAGCTCGAAGCTGATGCGGGGGAGGCCCATCAGGTTCCAGCGGTTCTCCTTCGCCTGCTCGATGACGAGGTCCGAGAACTCCCGCTCGAGGCCCGCATGCATCGATTCGAACCTCTCGTGGTCCTCCGGGCCCATCAGGACCCGGAACTCGTTCGGGGCATATACGCGATTGACCGACAGCGTCTTGTTCTCCCCCATCTCCCTCAGGATCCTGCGGCCGACCTCGATCGGTTGGAGGCCGGAGCGGAAGACGCGCGTGAAGAAGCCTTCTACGAGGCCCTCTAACCTCTGCTCGATACTCTTGGCGACCCCCACAGCAGGGCGATTATGCCCCCGGAAAGCCAAGCCACCCTCGCGCGTTCTATATCCTCGGCGGTCTCCTGCAATGTCCCCTCGGGCGAGTGGTGGAATGGCAGACACGCTGGCTTCAGGTGCCAGTGCTCGCAAGAGTGTGGGGGTTCAAATCCCCCCTCGCCCACGCACCTTAGAGAGGGCCCTGTCGCAGGCCGTCTTCAGGTGTTCTGCGGCTCCCGGGCGTCGGTGACGTCCCGCACCGCTTGGGGAAGGTCGGTCCCCAGCGTCACGTGTCGGTAGGTCGCCTTGCCCGACCTCTTCACCTCGTACATCAGGGCGTCGGCGGCGCCGATCGCGTCGTCCAGGCGTTCGGGAGCGACCAGCAGGGTGACCGCGCCGGCGCTGAAGGTGACCGGCAGAGGCACCGACGAGAGGTTCGCCTTCACGCGCTCGAGCATGTCGTCCATGACCGTGACGGCCGCAGAGGTTCCGGTCCCATTCAGCACCACCCCGAACTCGTCCCCTCCCAGGCGCCCCACGAGATCGTTGGACCGGGTCGACTGGGTAAGGGCGGCCGCTACCGCCTGTAAGACGTCGTCCCCTCCGCTGTGGCCGAGGGCGTCGTTGATGTTCTTGAAGTTGTCGAGGTCCAGGTAGACCAAGGTCACCGGCCGGTCGGCGCGGTGACACTCCGCTACTACTTCCGTCGCTTCCTCCAGGAACGCCCGGGCGTTGCGGACCTCGGTGAGGGGATCGACGCGCGCCAGGTGGGACTGCGCGTCGAGCGACTGGCGGAGCATGGCCAGCAGACCGATGACCAGGGCGAAGACCGCGAAGCGCGCCAGGGTGTTCCAGGTGGGAACCACCCAATGCGAATATTCGGCGCCGGCGGCCAGGTCGGCTCCAAGCCACAGAGCGCTCGCCACCACCCCTAGAGCGATCGCCCTCCGGGTCCCGACCTTCCAAGCGACGACCGCGAGCGGGACGAGGTAGAAGACCGAGAACGCGACATCGGGCCCGGATAGATAGTCGATCAGGCCGAGGATGAGGGTAAGAACGAGCGCAGAGGTGGCCACGGTGGACCTGGAACGCCGGTCGACCCATGCCTCGAACCTGCGAAGAACACCGCCTTGTCTCACGCTCGGGAGATTCTGCCCGAAGCCACGGTTCCCTACCGGGCTGGCCCTTGCGTGGAGGGCGGGCGTAGACTTCCCGAACCATGCCGCGCCGACGCCAACCTCTCTCCGACGTACTGGGCCCCCTCGAAGCCGAGGTGATGGAGATCATCTGGGACCGAGGCGAGGTGACCGTGCGAGACGTCCATCGCGTCCTGGCGGCCCGGCGAGAGATCGCATACACGACCGTGATGACCACCATGGGTCGCCTCTCCGACAAGAAGCTCCTCAGCCGGATCGAGGACCAGCCGGCACACCGTTACGTTGCCCTGCTGTCTCGTGAGCAATACGCCAACTCGACGGTCAAGAACGTCGTTGACTGGTTGGTCAACCACTTCCGCGACCCGGCGGTCGCCTACTTCATCGATCGCGTAGAGGAAGAAGACGGTGACGTAATCGAGAGCCTCCGAGAGGCGATCGAGCAGAGGAAGAAGAGCTCGGACTGACCTTTGATTAACGCAGCGCCGACGATCGTCGCTGTCGAAACGGACTCGGCTTGGGTCGTCATCTTGGCCGTGTCCCTGGTCCTGCTGCCCGTCACCTTCCTTCTTCGGAGGCTGATCAACCGACCGGGCGGCCTCGGCTCCGCGGCCCTGATGGGCCTCCCCCTCGTCCTCCCCTTGATCGCCGCGGCTCTCTACCAAGGTGGCGTGCTGCCGGAGATAGGGGTCCTGACGCCTCTGCCCGACGCGGTTCTGAACCGCTCGACCGGCGTCCTTCCTCACGTGTTGATGCTGTCCGACGGCCGCCCCGGCATCGGGATCCCCTACGCGGTCGACGGCTCGACGGGCCAGATCATCCTGTTGGTGGGACTCGCCGCCTCGAGCTTGATGCTGCTTCGGCGCATGGCAGGCGTCGTGGCCCTGCGCGGCCTCCTACGCCGCTGCGCCCCCTTGGGCGAGGCGGAGGATGACTGGCTCCGCGACCTCGTCCACGACCTGGCCGAGTCGTCGGGGATCAGGGCCCCGGAGCTGCTGATCCTGCCGGAAGGGCTGTCGGGAGCCTTCGCCACCGGCGGCCGCTTGAAGCGGGTTCTGCTGTCCCGCGACCTGCTCGAGAGCCTGGAACGCGACGAGTTGAAGGGGATCGTGGCGCACGAGATCGCCCACATCGCGAACCGTGACATCTCGATCGTCTCCACCGCGGGATTCCTCCGCGACCTCGTGGCGTGGAACCCGTTGGCGCATCTGTCGTTCCATCTCCTGGTCATGGACCGAGAATGTGAAGCAGACCGGCGAGCTGCCGCGGCCACCGGTCAGCCGCTGGCGGTTGCTTCGAGCCTCCTCAAGGTCTGCGACATGATGCGCCGCAACCGCGGGCTCAAGACCAAGATGGCTCTGGCCTTCTTTCGGCCACGCAGCCGCTTGAAGAAGCGGATCAACAACCTGCTGGCCCTGGCCGACGGGGTGGCCTCACCCGCGCCTCTCGGGATGCTTCCCTTCATGATGGCCGCCTGCCTCGCCTGTCTCCTCGGTCTCCAGGTGGGAGCCAAGATCGCGGCCCAAGCGGAGTCCGGCGGGCTGGCGATCGTCCTGGGCGCCCCCGACACCGGCGAGGTGTGGAGGGCCGAGACCGCCCCCAAGTTCTTCGGGAAGAAGGACGGCAAGGCGGGATCGAAGGCGAAGAAGTCTCAGTGGGTCGGAAACGTCAATCTGTGGCCGGCCGACCTCGCGGTGCGAGAGAACGACTTCCCCAGGTTCCTGAGGTCCCTCACGACCTGGGCGAAGCGCCACGACCTCCCGCCCCGGCGTTTCGTGCAATCCACCACCCAGGGATGGAGGGCCGTCCCCCTGTTCGGGGGGCCGGGCTATCTCTCCCTCTATCGGATCGACCCTCTGGGCCGGGTGGCCCCCCTCAACAGCGAGGCCTGATCTCCTCTCGCCCGCTCCGAGCCCGGGTGCTGGCAGACTTTGCTACGACATTGGTAGTAGCATTCCAGGGCTGGGGCGGCACCATTGCAACAGCCGCCGGGGCAGACATAGACTGCGCCGGGCCACCACAGCGGTAGTAGGGGACTTTCCGGGGGGAGAGCTTGAGCCAAGCCGTCGAAGATCTAGGACTACCGATCCAGGGGCCCGGCGCCGGGCAGGACACGGAAGAGATCGCCGGCAAGAGCCCACGACAGCTTTTCTGGGCGAGATTCAAGCAGGACAAGGTCGCGCTGGTGGGCGTCGGCGTCATCGTCATCCTCGCCGTCCTCGCGGTCGGGGCGCCGTGGATCTCGAGCAACATCGCGCACCGCGGTCCTAACGACATCTCCTTGGCCCGTGAGATGACGGACGATTTCGGCCTTCCCGTGGGACCGAACGGCACCTATCTCTTCGGAGCCGACAAGGCGGGGCGCGATCTCTTCGTGCGTGTGATCTACGGGGCCCGCACCTCCCTCCTCGTTGCGATCTTCGCGACGGGCATCTCTGTCTCGATCGGGGTGGTCCTGGGGATAATCGCCGGATACTTCGGCGGCAAGATCGACACCTTCATCTCGCGCATCATCGACATGATCCTGTCGTTACCCCTGTTGCTCTTCGCGATCGGGTTGGGGGCCGCGTGTGGGACTACCAAAACGGGCTGCAACTTCTTCTTCTTAGAGATAAAACCGGGCCTCGGCCTCGTCGTCTTCATCATCGCCGCGTTCAGTTGGCCCTACATCGCGCGCATCGTGCGAGGCAACACTCTGTCCATCCGCGAGAAGGAGTACGTCGAGGCCGCGCGTTCGCTCGGCGCGAGCAATCGGCGGATCATGTTCAGGGAGGTGCTGCCCAACCTTGTGGCGCCGATCATCATCTATTCGACACTGATCATCCCGGCGAACGTGATCTTCGAGGCAGCTCTCTCGTTCCTGGGCGTCGGCGTCCCACCGAGGACGCCGTCGTGGGGTCGGATGTTGGCGGACGCCTCCCGCATCTTGGACGTGGCGCCTTGGATGATGTTGTTCCCCGCCGGCTTCCTGGTGCTCACCACCCTCGCTTTCAACCTCGTTGGAGATGGTCTACGCGATGCACTCGACCCGCGTTCGGGTCGTTGAGGCAGGAGGGAGGACGCGCAAGAGAAGGAGGAGGTGCAGCAGTAGCGGTTCCAGGGTTCACCAAGTAGGTGTCAGTGATACGAGAGGAGTTGGTTGGATGCGTAGCAAGAGAAACGTATGGATCATCGCTCTGATGCTCGTGCTGTCGCTCGTTGCCGCAGCCTGTGGTGGTGGCGACGGCGACGATGGTGACACGGGTCAGAACGGTGAGGCGGAGGGCGATGCCGAGAGAGGCGGCACGCTCACATGGGAGTCCGAGGAGTTCAGCTTCACGGGTGGTTTCGACCCCGTCGGTGAGTACCTCGGTGAGGCGTGGGGCGTCTACACGAACCTGCTGCTCCGCAACCTCGTGAGCTACAAGCACGCCCCGGACGCCGAGGGCAACGAGCTCATCGCGGACCTCGCGACCGAGGTCCCCGAGCCCAGCGGCGACGGGACGGAATACACCTTCACGATCAAGGACGGCGTGATGTTCGGCCCGCCGCTGAGCCGCGAGATCGTGTGTGAGGACGTCGAGTACGCCTTCCGGCGCATCGCGACGGAGACCTTGGTCGCCCAGTACGGCAACTACTACGAGGGCGTCATCGAGGGTCTTGAGATCGGTAAGGACCCGGGCAAGGGCGGCATCTCAGGCATCACCTGCAGCGGCGACAAGGAGATCACCTTCACGCTGTCCGAGCCGACGGGTGACTTCCTCTACCGCCTCGCCATGCCGGCCGCCGCGCCGGTCCCCGAGGAGGTCGCGGGTTGCTTCAAGCGCGCCGGTGAGTACGGCCGCTACCTCGTGTCGTCCAGCGGGTACATGTTCGAGGGTTCGGATCAGATGGACGCTTCGAGCTGCGACTCGTTGGAGCCCATCTCCGGATTCGACCCCGATCGCGAGCAGATCCTCGTCCGCAACCCGGACTACGACCAGGCGACGGACGACTATCGCGAGAACTGGATCGACGAGTTCCACCACGTGATCAACACCAACACGAACGACCTCGAGCAGCGGCTCGACACCGGCGACAACGACATCGTCTACACGCCGACGCCGCAGACATTGAGGAAGTTCGTGCAGGATCCGGAGCTCGAGGATCGTCTGCACGTCTACTCAGGTGACCGCACGTGGTACGTCACGATGAACCTGAACGAGGCGCCGTTCGACGACATCAACGTGCGTAAGGCAGTCAACCTCGTCATGGACAAGGACGGTCTGCTGCGCGCCTGGGGTGGTGCGAACCAGGGCGAGATCGCCACGCACATCATCCCGAACTCGATGTTGAACGACACGCTTTCCGACTACGACCCCTACCCGTCGGAGAACTTCGCCGGCGACGAGGAGGCTGCTAAGGCGGCGATGGCCGAGTCGAAGTACGACACGGACGGCGACGGCATCTGCGATGCGCCTGAGTGCAAGGGCATCCTGCAGATCGGCGCGAACGTCCCGCCCAACACCGACATGCTTCCGATCGTCGAGGCTTCGCTCGAGAAGATCGGGATCACGCTCGAGTCGCGTGAGGTGACCGACGCGTACACGCCGATCACCACGGTCGCTCGTCGTGTGCCGATCTCGATCCGCCCGGGTTGGGGCAAGGACTACCCGGACGTGTACACGTTCGCGGTCCTGTTCCAGGGCAACGGCATCGCTTGCGAAGGCAACTACAACTACTCGCTCGTGGGGTTGACCCAGGAGAAGGCCGACGAGTGCGGCATCCCCCTCAACAACCCCGACATCCCGAGCGTCGACGACAAGATCGACGAGTGCTACGCCGTTTCCCAGGGTCCCGATCGCATCACTTGCTGGGGTGAGCTCGACCAGCAGCTGATGGAAGAGGTCGTCCCCTGGGTTCCGTACCTCTTCGCCAACGTCGTCTACACGGTGAGTGGGGACGTAACCAAGTTCGAGTTCGACCAGTTCTCGGGAACGGGAGCCTGGTCGAAGATAGCGGTAGACCCCTCTACGTAGTTAAGAGAGGGTAGGTAGCAGCAGTGCACAGGAGGGGAGCCGCCCTGAGGGCGGCTCCCCTATCCTGGGCAGCGACGAAAGGAGCGAGACGTGGGTAGGTACATAGCGCGGAGGCTGATGTACCTCGTGTTGGTGCTCCTGGTCATCACGCTGTTCACGTTCGTGATCTTCTACGTCCTGCCGCCGAGCGATGCCGCCCTGGCGGCCGCAGGCAAACTCCCAACGCCCGAGATCCTCGCCGAGGTCCGGGAACAGTTCGGGCTGAACGATCCCGTCCACGTGCGCTACGTGAACTTCGTGAGGGACATAGCGCTCGGGGACGAGTACGGTTGGCCCGGGTTCGGCATCTCCTTCGACACCCGCTCCCCCGTGAAGGACGAGATCTTCAGTCGTGTGGGGGTCACGCTTCAACTCGCGGCGGGTGCTGCCATGATCTGGCTGGTACTCGGCATCGCGACCGGCATCGTCTCGGCACTCAATCGTCGCAAGTTGGTGGATCGCCTGGTGATGGGATTCGCTCTCTTCGGCATCTCGGCCCCCGTCTTCGCCGTGGGCCTCGCCGCCCTGTATCTGTTCGCCTATCGCTGGGAGATATCTCCCGGCACGGGCTACTTCCCGCTGTCGGAGGGGTTCGGGCCCTGGTTCGGACACTTCTGGCTTCCCTGGGTCGTGCTCGCTCTGCAGTACGCGGCGTTCTACGCACGCATGGTGCGAGGCAACCTGCTCGACACGATGGGCGAGGACTACATCCGGACGGCGCGGGCCAAGGGGCTCTCGGAACGGAAGGTGATCGGCAAGCATGGCTTGCGGGCCTCGTTGACCCCCATCGTGACGATCTTCGGCCTCGACTTCTCGTTGCTCCTGGGAGGGGCGGTGTTGACCGAGACGGTCTTCAACCTTCCCGGCGTCGGGCAGTTGATCGTGAGGTCGGTGGCGCGGTCGGATCTACCCGTGGTGGTTGCTGTTACCGTGGTGGCTGCGTTATTCGTCTCTTTCATGAGCCTCGTCGTGGACATCCTGTACGCCTATCTCGACCCGAGGGTCAGGTACACGTAGTGCCCCATCATGGGACGGAGCCCTAGTTGGCCGAAACCCTTCTAGAGGTCAAGGATCTAAAGGTTCACTTCAACACCCCGGACGGGGTGGTCAAGGCCGTGGACGGGGTCAGCTTCTCGGTCGACCGCGGCGAGACGCTGGGTGTCGTGGGCGAGTCGGGATCGGGTAAGAGCGTCACCTGCCTCACCGCATTACGGCTCGTCAATCTCGAGACCGCGGACGTGTCGGGCGAGGTGATCTTCAAGGGTCGCGACCTGCTGAAGCTCAAGAACGACGAGTTGCGCAAGGTGCGGGGCAAGGAACTGGCGATGGTCTTCCAGGACCCGTTCGCTTGTCTCCATCCCTTGTATCGGGTGGGCGACCAGATCGTCGAGGCGATCCGTACCCACGACGACTGTGGCAAGGACGAGGCGGCCAAGCGGGGCATCGAGCTGCTCGCCGCGGTCGGCATCCCTCGGCCCGCCGAGCGATTCGAGGACTATCCCCATCAGTACTCTGGCGGGATGCGCCAGAGGGCCATGATCGCGATGGCGTTGGTCCACAACCCCGATCTGTTGATTGCCGACGAGCCCACCACCGCGCTCGACGTCACCGTGCAGGCGCAGATCCTCGAGCTGATCGACAAGGTGAAGCAGGACTTCAACATCGGCGTGATCCTCATCACGCACGACCTGGGGGTCGTGAGCGACGTCGCGCAGAAGGTGATGGTCATGTACGCGGGTCGGCCGGTCGAGGTCGGAAGCCGCGACGAGGTGTTCCGTCAGCCACTGCACCCCTACACTTGGGGGCTGTTGGAGTCGATCCCGCGCGTCGACCAGAAGGGCACGCGCCTGATCCCCATCGCGGGCGCCCCGCCGTCGCTGATCCGGGTCCCCACCGGTTGTCCGTTCCACCCGCGCTGCCCGCATCGTTTCGAACCCTGCGACAAGGAAGAGCCCGAGCTCGTCGACCGTGGCGGGGGACATCCGGACGCCTGCCATCTGACGATCGAGGACAAGAAGCGTCTCTGGGATGAACGCGAGTCGCGGCGGGCGGGGAAGGTGGCTTCGTGAGCCAGGTGTCCACGACCCAACTGGAGGAAACCCGTCCGGCAGATCAGGGCGCGCTTCTCGAGGTGACCAACCTCGTGAAGCATTTCCCCATCACCCAGGGCATCATCTTCCGCAAGGAGGTGGGCCGGGTTCACGCCGTGGAGGACGTCACCTTCTCGATCAAACCCGGCGAGACGCTCGGCCTTGTCGGCGAGTCCGGCTGTGGGAAGTCGACGACCGCCAGGCTCGTGATGAGGCTTCTGGACGCAACCTCGGGGTCGATCCGGTTCGACGGCAAGGAGATCACCCACACCAACCGGCGCGAGATGCTGCCAATGCGCCGCGAGATGCAGATGATCTTCCAAGACCCTTATTCGTCGCTCAACCCGCGCCACACGATCGGGCAGATCATCGGAGCGCCCTATTCGATCCATAAGACCGAAGGCGAGCAGCGCAAGAAGGTTCAGGAACTCATGGACCGCGTGGGGCTGAACCCCGAGCACTACAACCGCTACGCGCACGAGTTCTCCGGCGGCCAGCGTCAGCGCATCGGCGTGGCGCGTGCGCTTGCGCTGCGACCGAAGCTGATCGTGTGCGACGAGCCCGTCTCGGCCCTCGACGTGTCGATCCAGGCCCAGATCCTCAACCTTCTCGAGGACCTGCAGGAGGAGTTCAAGCTCACGTACCTCTTCATCAGCCACGACCTCGGAGTCGTGCGACACGTCTCCGATCGCATCGCCGTGATGTACCTCGGTCGTATCGTCGAGCTGTCCGGCGCCGACACCTTGTACGAGAACCCGAAGCACCCGTACACGACGGCGTTGCTGTCCGCGGTGCCGAAGGGCGGCGTCGAGAAGCATCTCGAGAACCGCATCGTCCTCGCAGGAGACGTGCCCTCGCCGGTGGATCCCCCGTCCGGTTGCGTGTTCCACCCGCGCTGTCCCAAGGCGCGCATCGTGTCGGGCAACGAGGACGAGGTGCCGGAGAACTGCCGCAACGAGATGCCCCCGCTCGATGAGATCGATCGCTCCCACTTCGCGGCCTGCTGGTACCCGATCGAAGAGGGCGAGAAGCTCCACCAAGCGGCCCACGCCTAACCGTTTTGTGCTAACTCAGCTACACGCCACGGTGCGTTTTTAGCTTCGTTTCGTGACCTTCTCGATCGTTGCCTGGGATGGAAAGGTAGATCCCCCCGAATGGGGAGTTGCGGTCGCGTCGAAGTTCCTTGCCGTCGGGGCCGTGGTTCCGTGGGCACGTGCGGGAGCAGGTGCGCTCGCGACCCAAGCTTTCGCGAACCTTGCCTACGGACCGGAGGGCCTCGAGCTGTTGACAAAGAGCTCGTCCGCGCAAGATGTGGTTGACCGCCTGACCACCTCCGACGACCAACGCGAGCACAGACAGCTCGGCGTGGTCGACGGCGAGGGCCGATCTGCGACCTTCACGGGCGGCGAGTGTTTCGAGTGGGCCGGCGGTATCGCGGGTGACGGGTACTGCTGCCAGGGCAACATCCTGGCCGGCTCCGAGGTCGTCGAGCGGATGTCGGCGGCCTTCGAGGCCGCGGCCGGCGACCTCACGACGAGGATGCTCGCCGCTCTCGACGCCGGGGACCGCGCTGGTGGGGATCGTCGGGGACGCCAGGGAGCCGCGGTGCTTGTCGTTCGCGAGGGTGGGGGCTACGGCGGCGGGGTTGATACCGCGGTTGACCTGCGCGTCGACGATCACGAGGAGCCCGTACGCGAGCTGTTCCGCTTGTGGGACATCCATCGGCTCCTCTTCCCTCGGGCGGAGGATCTCGACTTCCTCGATATCGACGTTGACCTGGCGGACGAGCTGCGCGGCCTCCTTGCGGTCGAGGGGACCGGTGGCTACGACGACGGGTTGAAGAAGGCTCTCTTCGGATACGTGGGGACCGAGAACCTCGAAGAGCGCTGGTCCGACGAGGCGAAGATCGATCGCGGGGTGCTCGACTTCATCCGGAAGGACAGAGGGGCGAGCTAACTCAGCGTCGCGCGCGCCGCATCTACCGCGCGCGCGTACACCTCCTTCAACGCAAGGCCCGTCGCCCGGGCCACCCTCTGTGCGTCGTCATGCTCGGGAGAAAGCGTCACGGCCGATCCTCCTCTCCGGCCCACCTTCACGCGGAGTCCATGGCCCTCGACCTCGACCTCGACCCAGTTCCGCTCGAGCTCTTGCTTGTCGACCGGGTAAGAACGCACTCCGAAGGTCGTTGTCTCTCGGAAGTAGACGTCACGCACGCGGTCGAGGTGGGCTTCAGAGACCAGCGCACTGAGGGTGAAGGCCGGGCGGCCCTTCTTCATCACGATCGGAGTCACCCATGCATCCGCGGCCCCCGCCACCAGCAGCATCTCGATCACATGTGGGAAGAGCTCGGGGGACATGTCGTCGATGTTGGCCTCCACGACGACCGACCGTTCCGCGCCGACGCCCTCCTCCTCGTTGGCGCTCACCAGGTCCCCCATCATCACGCGCATGACGTTGGGCCGCGGAAGATCCCGGTCTCCCGCTCCATAGCCCACCGAAGTGACGGTCATCGGAGGCATCGATCCGAAGCGATCGACACAGGCTCTGAGCAACGCGGCACCCGTCGGGGTGACGAGCTCGCCGTCCCCCTGCTCGAGGACCGGCACTCCGCGCAGCAGCTCTACGACCGCGGGGGCCGGGACCGGCAGATGCCCGTGAGCCGCTTGCACCCAGCCCCGTCCGGTGGGCACCGGCGATGCCACGACGAGATCGGGCCCCAACTCCTCGAGAGCCGTGATCGTCCCGACGATGTCGACGATCGCGTCGTGACCTCCTACCTCGTGCAGGTGGACGTCCTCGAGAGACGTGCCGTGGACCTTGGCCTCGGCCCCCGCCAACAGTTCGAACACCTCGAGCGAGCGGCGCGCTATCGCCGGTGAGAGGAGTGCAGCTTCGATCAGAGTCTTGATCTGGGGATAGGTGCGGGAGGTCCCGGTGTCGGTGACCTCCACGGTCACCTTCGTGGCGCGGATGCCGTTCTTGACGACGTCGTGCTGCTGGAGCTCCCACCCGGGCAGGTTCAGCGCCTCCAGGGCCGTCTCCACAACTACTCGATCGGCTCCCGCGTCGAGCAGCGCGCCGAGGAACATGTCTCCCGAGGCACCCGACACGAGGTCGAGGAAGAGAACCTTCATCGTTTCATCGCCCCCAGCACCTTCGCCGCGAAGACACCGGCCCCGAACCCGTTGTCGATGTTGGTCACGGTGATCCCCGCGGCGCAGGAGTTCAGCATCGCGAGCAGGGCGGCGAGACCTTCGAAGGACGCGCCGTAACCCACGCTGGTGGGGACGGCAACTACGGGGGCCGCGACGAGGCCACCGACAAGGCTTGCGAGGGCCCCCTCCATGCCGGCGACGACGATGACGACCTTGGCTTCGGCGAGTACATCTTGGACGTTGAGCAGACGATGCACGCCGGCGACGCCCACATCAACTATCCGCTCGATCTCCACGCCGAGAGCCTCGCCGGTCACCGCCGCCTCCTCCGCGACCGGTTGGTCTGAGGTGCCCGCGGCCACCACCGCGGCCCTCCCGAGCGACCCGTGCGCGGCCCGTAGCACGACGACCCGTGCCCGGTCGTGAACCTGTGCGGTGGGGAAGGCGCTATCGAGCGCCGCAGCCGTCTCTCTCGGCACCCGTGTCGCGATCACCGGACCCGTTGTCTTGTCGAGGAGGCGTTCCGCGATCGTGACAACTTCGTCCACGGTCTTGCCCTCGGCATAGATGGCCTCTGGCACTCCTTGGCGCAGCTCGCGATGCAGATCGAGCTGCGCGAAGCCGAGGTTCTCGACGGGGCTATAAGCCAAGAGCGAGAACGCCTTGTCCGCCGAGAGCTCGCCGGCCGCGACCCTCATGAGCAGGTCTTTAACCTCATCCGGGCGCATGGTCGAAGTGTAGGATGGCGCACCATGCCCACTCTGAGCATGGACGAACTAACCCTTGGCCTAGCGGTGGTCGGGGGTGTCGCGCTCCTCGCGATCCTGTTCGTCCTGATCCTCGCCTTCCGCCTCCGCAAGGTGCGTCGTGAGTACAAGATCCTCCTCGGAGGATCCGAGCAGCGCGACATCATCGGGACCGTCGGCAACGCCATGCGCCACATCGAGACGATGGACAAGCGGGTGCAGGCGGTCGGGGAAGAGCAGCAGCGGCAGGCCGCCAAGGCGAGGTTCGCCCTGCAGCGCTTCCACCTGGTCCGGTACGACGCTTTCGACGACATGGGCGGACGCCTGAGTTTCTCCGCCGCTCTTCTCGACGAGCATGGTGACGGCGTCGTTATCACTTCGATAAACGGGCGGACCGAGACCAGGACCTATGCGAAACCTGTCCAGAACCTCTCGTCCGAGCACAATCTCTCCGCGGAGGAACGGCAGGCGATCTCCGGTGCCGTCTCCGGCGAGAATCGGAGCGACGTCGCGGCTTCAGTCTCCAACTAGGCCCTAGCTGTGATCGACGTACGTCTCCTTCGAGAGGACCTCGACGCGGTTCGTCGTGCCTACGATCGACGCGGCGGCATCGTCGACCTCGATCGCATCGTCGAGTTGGACGAGCGACACCGTGCTCTGCTGCGCGAGGTCGAGGATCTCAGGGCCGAACAGAACCGGGCCTCGAAGGCGATCGGGCAGGCGGCTCCCGAGGACAGGCAGGCCGCGATAGCCAGGGCGAAGGAGCTCTCCGAAAGACTGAAGACACTCGAGCCCGCCTTGGACAAGATGGATTCCGATCTTCAGCAGATGCTTTCCTATCTGCCGAATCTCCCCCACGAGTCGGTCCCGAACGGTCTCTCCGAACAGGACAACGTGGTCGAACGGGAGGTCGGGCCCAAGAGGGAGTTCGATTTCGAACCCGACGATCACGTCGCCCTGGGAGAACGACTGGGACTCTTCGACGGAGAGCGCGGCGCGAAGACATCGGGCAGCCGCTTCGTCTATCTGACCGGCAACGGCGTCTTGCTCGAGCTGGCGTTGGTGCGCTTCGCCCTGGACATCCTCACGGAGACGCGCTTCACGCCCGTGGTGCCCCCCGTCCTGGTACGCGAGCACGCGATGTTCGGCACCGGATTCCTTCCTGCCGAGGAGCACGAGTTCTACAGAGACGAGCGCGACGACCTGTACCTCGTCGGCACCTCTGAGGTCCCGCTCGCCGCGATGCACTCGGATGAGGTCCTCGACGAGGGTGCTTTGCCTCTGCGCTATGCGGGTTTCTCTCCCTGCTTCCGACGCGAGGCGGGCACCTACGGCAAGGAGACGAAAGGACTCGTACGCGTCCACCAGTTCGACAAGGTGGAGCAGTTCTCCTTCACGCATCCCGACCGATCCTGGGACGAGTACGAGATGATCCGCGCGAACCAGGAACGGATCCTGCAAGCGCTCGAGATCCCGTATCAGGTCCTCGTGATGTGCGCGGGCGACCTCGGCGGTTCGGCGGCGAAGAAGGTCGATCACGAGGCCTGGCTTCCCGGCGCGCGCCGCCATATGGAGGTCACCTCTGCCACGAACGCCACCGACTACCAGGCGCGCAGACTCAACGTGCGCTTCAAGGGCGAGGGCCGCGGTCTCGTGCACACCCTCAACGGGACGGCTTGCGCCGTGGGCCGGATGATCGTCGCTCTGCTCGAGAACCACCAACGCGGGGACGGCTCGGTCGGCATCCCGGAGGCTCTGGTTCCGTACACGGGCTTCACGGAACTAACGCCCTCCTAGATCTCTCGAAACACACTTGCCCGTCATCTCGGGCGCGCCCATCCTTTAGGTATGCAGCTCTTGGTGGTTCCGGGCGCGGGTGCCCGCGAGGTCGAGGGCTCGGCTCCTCCTCCCGACGGGGCCGTTACGTGGTGGGATCTGGCTCCGGGTGATCCCCGGCCCGTCTTCGTGGACCCGGAGGTCTTCGATTCCCTGTCCGAGCCCACTCTCGTCCCCCGCTGCACCGCCACCACGTCCGGCCTCTCGCTGATCGTGCATTCGCTCGACGCGCAGGGACATCTTCTCCAGCTCGGCGTCCTCGCCGGCGAGCGGATGGTGACAACGGTGCACTCAGCCTTCAATGACGCCGTAACCACCGAGTCGCTTACCAGGGAGACGTCGGCAGTGGCGCGCAGGCTCGTCGACCAAGGAGCGGGCATCGCCACCGCGAACCAGTTGGCGGCCTCGATCCTCCTCGAGTTGGCGGCCACTTTGCGGGGGCTTCTGAGCGACGCGGCGCAGAGGTCGGGAACGCTGGACCGTCGCATCCGCGACGAGCACATCCGGGATCAAGAAGCCGTTCTAGACGAGCTCTTCGAAGTGCGTCGTGACCTCTTCACGATCAGGAACCGGTTGGCTCAGACTAGCGAGATCGTCCAGGCAGCCGACCGCTACGACAAGTCGTCGTTCGGTGAGGTCGTCGGTGAGTTCGAGCGTCTCCTCAGGATGTGTGACGGCGAGCGCGACTTCTTCCAGGGCGTGCTCGACTACTACGAGCAGCGCATCAACGTGAAGATCAACTTCGCCACCGAGCGCCTCGCGCTGATCGCCGCGCTCGTACTGCCTCTCTCCGCGGTCTCCGGCATCCTCGGCATGAACACGATCGTGCAGGACAGGACGAATGTCCCACTCACGATCGTCCTCGTGTCGCTCATGGTGGTGATGATGACCACACTGCTCGTTTGGTCGAAACGCAAGGGCTGGTGGTAGGCGCGAGGCGCTTTGACCCCTTCGTTCTAGGCTTCCGAGCGGAGGGCTACGGTAATTGGCAACCGGACGGTCTTGAAAACCGTTGTCCGCAAGGACTTGTGGGTTCGAGTCCCACGCCCTCCGCTCTGAGGGATCAGCAAGGACGATTCAGGATGAGGTCTTGTCTCTAACTGACAAACTTCAGTTCACGAGCGCGCGTTT
>Ga0299913_10000321_pt1 | contig 28682 bp, 24 predicted proteins | sample RVTome_9_FD_201360 | JGI IMG/M metagenome (GOLD analysis project Ga0299913, IMG submission 201360) | Soil microbial communities from uranium-contaminated site in the Upper Colorado River Basin, Wyoming, United States - RVT155D38 (version 2) ... | reverse complement strand
TTTGCCGAGCAGGATCTCGTCCACGCGCCGAGGGTACACCAGCGCCGGCGCCCCCGTCCCCGGCTCGCGGGGCCATGCTAGAGTGACAGCCGTGAGCGGGACGTTCTATCTCACGACCCCGATCTACTACGTCAACGCGCTGCCGCATCTCGGCCACGCGTACACGACGCTCGCCGCCGACGCCATGGCCCGCTATCACCGCCTGGCCGGCGACGACACCTGGTTCCTCACCGGGACCGACGAGCACGGCGACAAGATCGCCCAGGAGGCGGCCCGGGCCGGCGTGCCGCCGCTGGCCTACGCCGATCGCATCTCGGCCGCGTTTCGCGAGACGTGGCGGGCCCTGGGAATCACCAACGACGACTACATCCGCACGACCGAGGAGCGGCACAAGACCGTCGTGCAGGCGATCCTGCAGCAGCTCCGGGACGCCGGCGAGATCTACCTGGGCAAGTACGGCGGCCACTACTGCTTCGGGTGCGAGCGGTTCTACACCGAAAAGGAGATCGTCGACGGCAAGTGCCCCGACCACCTCACCCCGCTCACGTGGATCGAGGAGGAGAACTACTTCTTCAGGATGTCGAAGTACCAGGGGTGGCTGGTCGATCACGTCACCGGGCACCCGGACTTCATCCGGCCGGAGCGCTATCGCAACGAGATCCTCGGGTTCCTGCGCGACCCGCTGCAGGACCTGTCCATCAGCCGGCCCCGGACACGCCTGGAGTGGGGCATCCCGCTGCCGTTCGACGACCGGTACGTGACCTACGTGTGGTTCGACGCGCTGATCAACTACGTCTCCGCCCTCGGCGGGCCCGGGGATCCCCGCTTCGAGACGTTCTGGCCGACCGCCCAGCACCTGATCGGCAAGGACATCCTCAAGCCGCATGCCGTCTACTGGCCCTGCATGCTCAAGGCGGCCGGCCTCCCGCTCTACCGGCACCTCAACGTGCACGCGTACTGGACGGTCGAGGGCCAGAAGATGTCCAAGTCGCTCGGCAACGTGATCGAGCCGCGGGCGTTCGCGGCCGAGTACGGGCCCGTCGGCACCGACGCGTTCCGCTACTTCGTCCTGCGCGAGATGACCTTCGGGCTCGACTCCGACTTCGCCCGGGACGCCTTCGTCACGCGGCTCAACGCCGACCTCGCCAACGACCTCGGCAACCTGGTCTCGCGGGCGACGACGCTGATCGTCAACTGCGCGGCCGGCGCCGGCGCGCCCGGCCCGATGACGGCCGACGAGGAGACCGTCGTGCGAGCGGGCGACGCGGCGCGACGGGCGCTGGACGAGTCGATGAGCGAGTTCGCCTTCCAGCGGGGGCTGGCCGCGATCTGGGAGCTGATCGGCACGCTCAACCGCTACGTCGACGCCACCCAGCCGTGGGTGCTGGCGAAGAAACCAGCCGAGCGCCCGCGCCTGGACCGGGTGCTGCTCACGCTGGCCGAGGCGGTGGGCTGGCTCGGGATCGTCCTCGACCCCTTCGTTCCCGAGGCGGCGGCGAAGATCCGCGCCGCGGTCGGCCGGCCGGCGGTCCCGGGGCTGGCCGACGCGACGCTCGGGCGCCTCGATCGGCTGCCGGCGGTCCAGAAGCTCTCCGGCCTCTTCCCGCGGCTGGAGCCGGACAAGGCGCGGGGGACGGAGAGCGCGACCGTCCCCGGGGGGACGGCCCCGGCCGCCGCCGACCACGCGCCCCTGGCGACGATCGCCGACTTCGCCAGGGTGGATCTCCGCGTCGCGGAGGTCGTCGCGGCCGAAGCCGTCCCGAAGTCCAGGAAGCTGCTCAAGTTGACCGTCTCGCTCGGCCGCGAGCAGCGCACGATCGTCGCCGGCATCGCCCAGCACTACGCGCCCACCGACCTCGTCGGCAAGAAGGTCGTGGTCGTGGCCAATCTCGAGCCGGCGACGCTCATGGGGGTGCAGTCCCAGGGCATGGTGCTGGCCGGCGCCACCGACGGTGACGGCGCCCTGGCCGTGCTCACGCTCGACCGCGACCTGCCGCCGGGGGCCAAGGTCCGGTGATCAGCGAGCCCTATGTCGAGGCGATCGTGCAGGCGGCCGAGCGCGACCCCTCGATCGCGCGCGTGCTGCGCGAGATCTGCGCCCTCGACGGCGCGGTGCGCGCCGGGGCGCTGGAGCTGGTCGGCGCCCACCTGCGCACGCACGCCGCCGCCGCCGAAATCCTGCAGTGCGTGCAGGCGCTCCGCCAGGACGCGGTGGCGCGCCGGATCGCCGAGCGCCTCGGCCCGCCGGGGTGAGACCGCTCGCCGCCTGGCTGCGGCGCTGGGGCATCTCGATCGCCTCGTTCGCCGGCGGCCTCGTCACCCTCTTCGTCTTCCGCCGCGGTCTCCCGCACGTCGCCCTGATCGTCGGGTACCTGCTCCTGCTGTGGCTCCTGGTGACGGTGCTGGTCCAGGTGCGCGACACGCTCGCGGCATCGGAGAGGCGCGCCCACCGGCTGGTACTGACGGCGACCGAGTACACCGTGCAGACGCTCTATCACGCCGTGCTCCTCTTCCTCCTGCCGGCCTACTGGGCGGCCACCACGTTGGGTTCGCCCAACGCGCTGCTCCTGGTGCTGTTCGCGGCGCTGGCCTTGCTGGCGACGTTCGACCCGTGGTATCGGACGCTCGTGCGCCCCCGTCCGTGGCTGGGGTACGTCTTCTTCGCGGTCTCGACGTTCGGCGCGCTCAACCTGGCGCTGCCCCTCGTCGGTCTGGCGCCGTTCGCCGCGCTGCTCAGCGCGGCGTGGCTGTCGATCGTCGCGCTGACCCCGGCCGTGCGGCGCGCGCGCCGCTGGCGGTGGACGACCAGCCTCCTCGTCACCATGCTGGCCGGGTTCGCGGCCGCCGCCGCGGCCGGACGCTGGTGCGTGGTGATCCCGCCGGCCCCGATGTTCCTGGCCCGCGCCGACCTGGAGTGGAACGTCGGGACGCTGGACTCGCTGGAGCCGGAGGCCGGCGCGATCCCGGCCGGCGACCTGCACGCGCGCGGGCTCGTCGCCCGCACGGCGATCTACGCCCCGGCCGGCCTGCGCCAGCCCGTCGAGCACGTGTGGCGCCAGGACGGCGAGGTCGTCAACGTCGTCCGGCTGACGCCGGTGCAGGGCGGGCGGCGCGACGGCTTCCGCACGTTCTCACGCAAGACCGCCTTCCCCGCCGACGCCGTTGGTCGCTGGCACGTCGACGTCACCACCGAGGCCGGCCAGCTCATCGGCCGGCTCCGCTTCCGGGTGGTGCCATGACCGCGCCCGAGCTGTTCGATACCCACGCGCACCTGCACTTCCCCGAGTTCGCCGACGACCTGTCCGCCGTGCTCGAGCGGGCCCGGGCCGCGGGCGTGCGCCGGCTGGTGACGATCGGGACCGACGTGGCGACGACGGCCGCGGCCATCGCCCTGGCCGCGCGCCTGGACGGGGTGTGGGCCACGGCCGGCATCCACCCCCACGACGCGGCCGAGGCCGACGAGGCCGCGCTCGCCGAGATCGAGCGGCTGGCCGGCGACGAGCGCGTCGTGGCGATCGGCGAGATCGGCCTCGACTTCTTCCGCAACCTGTCCCCGCGCGCGGCGCAGGAGCGGACGTTCCGCCGGCTGCTCGACCTGGCCCGGCGCCTCGGCAAGCCGGTGGTCCTGCACTGCCGGGACGCCCACGCCGAGACGCTGGCCATCCTCGAGCAAGAACGGGTGGGCGATGTCGGCGGCATCATGCACTGCTTCTCGGGCGACGTGGCCATCGCCCGCCGCTGCCTGGATCTCGGCCTGGCCGTCTCGCTGGCAGGGCCGGTGACCTATCCCAGCGCGCGCGCGTTGCCGGAGGTGGCGCGCTTCGTGCCCGGCGACCGCCTGGTCGTCGAGACCGACTGCCCCTTCCTGCCACCCCAGGGGCACCGCGGCCGCCGCAACGAGCCGGCCTACCTGGCGCTGACGGCTGCCCGGGTCGCCGAGCTGCGCGGCGAGCCGCTCGAGGTCCTGGGCCTGCGCACGAGCGACAACGCGCGCCGCCTGTTCGGGGTGAGCTGAGCTCGCCGGTGGCGTGGGGGGACCTCGGTTTCTGGGCGAGGGCGCGGCTGAGTCGCGGCTTCGCGCGCTGGCTGAACCGGCGCGCGGCGCCGCTGGCGGCGCCGGCGCCGCTGGCGGAGGTGCTGGGGGGCCCGCGCACGCCGCTGGCGCTCACCCGGCTGCTGGAGGGACGCGGCAACGCCGCCCGGCAGGCGGCGGTGGCGCGGTGGCTGCAGGCGCGCGGCGTGCCGTTCACCCGGCAGCGCTTCGCGACGTTCGAGGGGCGCGGCGAGACCTTCTGCGTGGACGTCGGGCGCGGCGACCGGGCCCTGGTGCTGATCGCGCATCACGACGCCGTGCCCCGGAGTCCGGGCGCCAACGACAACGCCGCCTCGGTGGCGATCCTGCTCGCGCTCCTGGAGCGCTGGGCCACGCGCGAGCCGGCGACACGAGTGCGCCTGCTGTTCCCGGCGTGCGAGGAGCTGGGCTATCTCGGCAGCCGCGTGTGGGTGCGCGCCCACGGCGTGCGCGACGTGGCCGGGGTCCTGAGCCTGGAGCTGCCGGGCGTCGGCGATAGCATCGTTCTGTGGGACGCGCCGGCCGACACACCGTTCCGGTCTCTCCTGCGCCGCGCGTTCGAGGGCGCCGGCCTGCGCGCCGACGAGTCCTACCACCTCGTGGGACGCATCCCGGTCTTCGGCAGCGACCATCGCGCGTTTGCGGCGGCCGGTGCCCCGGCCCACGGCCTCACCAGCGTGCCGGCGGTGGAGGCGGAGGCGCTGCGCCGGTTCGTCTTTCACCCGCTGCGCGCGACCCTGCGCGGGCGGCGGCCGCCGCCGTTCGACACCTATCACACCTCGCGCGACACGGGCACGACACTGGATGCCGGCGCGCTGACCCGGGTCGGCCAGGCGCTGGAGGCGGTGGTCGCGGAGATGCGCTAGCGAAGATCCGGGCCGGGCAGGCGAGCCAGCAGCGCGGTGGCGCGCTCGACCTCGCTGGGTGGCACCAGCACCACCACCTCGCCCTGGGCGCCCACCGTGAACGGATGGACCGAGTGGGCCAGGCGCGAGCGGAGCAGGGTCGGGATCCCCTCGCTCTCGAGCAGGCTCTTGACGACCACCGCCTCCGCCTGATCGCAGCGGTGCAGCTCGACGAGCCGCGGCTCGTCGGAGGGCGGCGCGGGCCGTCGCGGGAAGGGGATGATCTTGCCTCGTCGAGCCATCCCTCGCATGATACCCCGACGAGGCGGATGGCTACCGGCGAGGTCCGCGCACGGTCGCCAGCGCCACCCGGACGTCACGCAGTGCGAACGGCTTCTTGAGGCTGGGGGCGCCGACCCGCTCGACGAACTCGGTGGTCGAGGGGGTCAGCGTGTCCCCGGTGAGGAACACGAAGCGGCCGGCCAGGAGCGGATCGATCTGGCGGACGGCCTCCCACAGTCCCGCCCCGTCCAGGTGCGGCATCTTCAGGTCGCTGACCACGGCGTCGTAGGGCCGCTCGCGCAGCCGGTCGAGCGCGTCGACGCCATCGGAGGCGGTGTCCACGCGATGGCCATCGCCCCGGAGCAGCTCGGCGACGACCCCGGCGACCTCGGGCTCGTCGTCCACGACGAGGATGCGGCAGGGGGGTACGCGCGGCCCCACATCGTCGGGGGATGGTGCGCTCGGTGCCGCCCCGCCCAGCGGCAACTCCACGCGGAACGTTGCGCCGTGCCCCGGGCCGCCGTTCACGCTGAGATGGCCACCGTGGCTCTCGACGATGCCCCGGCAGATCGACAGGCCGAGGCCGGTGCCCTGGCCGAGCGGCTTGGTGGTGAAGAACGGCTCGAACAGCCGGGCCTCGACCTCGGGAGGGATGCCGGCGCCGGTGTCGCCGACCTCGAGCCACACGCTGCCGGCGGCGGTGTCGCGACCGGACCGGATCGTCAGCCGGCGGCGCCCGGTCACGGCTCGCATGGCCTGATGCGCATTGGTCACAAGGTTCACCAGGACCTGCTGGAGCTGGTGGGCGTCGGCGGCCAGCGCCGGTATCTCGGGGGCCAGCTCGGTGACGACCTCGACGTTGTCCACCCGGAGGGGATACGCGAGCACCTCCAGCGCCTCCTCCACGATCTGGTTCAGGCGCACGGAGGTTCGTTCGGGGGGATACTGGCGGGCCAGGGCCAGGAAGTTCTTCACGATGCGCCCGCATCGCTCGGCCGCTCGCGCGATCTTGGCCCCCCGCGCCGCCACCGCGGGATCGCTGGTGTGCGCCAGCAGCGCCGCGTGGCCGATGACGACGGCCAGGGGGTTGTTCAGCTCGTGGGCGACGCCGGCGAGCAGCTCGCCCATGGCGGCCAGCTTCTCGGACTGGCGCAGATGGGCCTGGAGGCGCTCCTGCGTCTGCTCGTCCCGCTTCCGCTCGGTCACGTCCCGGGCATTGACGATGATGCCGGCCACCGCCGGGTGATCGAGCAGGTTGCTGGCGATGGCCTCGAACGTGCGCCAGGAGCCGTCCCGGTGCCGAATGCGATACTCCACCGACACCGTGAAGCCCGGCGTCTTCGCGCCCCGGCGGAGCAGCGCCTCGATGGTCGGCAGGTCGTCGGGATGCAGGCGGCCCAGCGTGCTGGTGCCCACCATCTCGTCGGGCCGATAGCCGAGGATCCGCTCGACCGACGGGCTGGCGTAGCGGACGATCCCCTCGGCGCCGATGACGACGATGACGTCGAGGGCGTTGTCGATGAGCGCGTGATAGTACTCCTCGCTCCGCCGCACCAGCGCCTCGGCGTGCTTGCGCTCCGTGATGTCCTGCTTGATCGCGACGAAGTGCGTGATCCGGCTGGCGGGGTCGTGGTCCGCCCGGACCGGCGTGATGCTCTGCTCCTCGCAATAGGTCGTGCCGTCCCGGCGCCGGTTGAGCATCTCGCCTCGCCAGACCCGGCCGGCCCGGATCGTGCTCCACAGGCGCTCGTAGAAGGCGGCATCGTGCTGGCCGGAGGCGAGGATACGCGGCGTCCGCCCCCGCGTGTCGTCGAGCGTGTAGCCGGTCATTCGCGTGAACTCGGGGTTGACCCACTCGATCCGGCCCTCGGCATCCGTGATGAGGATGCCATTGGCGGCCGCCGCCAGCGCGGCCGAGCCCACCCGGCGCTCGGCCTCGGCCGCCTTGCGCTCAGTCACGTCGAGCGTGATGCCCTGGACGGCCACCGCTCGCCCCTGGGCGTCGCGCACGACGACGGCCTCGTCGAGGACCCAGACGACGCCGCCATCGTCGCGGAGCAGGCGGTACTCGCAGCGGAACGTGGTGCCCAGGTGCTGGCTCTCCCTCATCGCGGCCAGCACGCGTTCGCGGTCCTCGGGGTGGATGTGGCGCTCCCAGGCTCCGGGAGCGCTGGTCCAGGCCTCGGTCGGAGTGCCGAGGATCTGCTCGACCTGGGGGCTGGCGTAGGTCGTCCGGTTGTCCAGCGCCGAGGTCCACACGATCGCCGGCAGCTGCTCCACCAGCGCCCGGAACCTGGCTTCCGCCAGCTCGAGGGCGGCGCTGGCCGGGGACCCGCCGTGATCGTGCGCCGTCGGGGCGCCCGCCGTCTGCCCGATCCCTGCCCCGCACCGACTGGTCGTCTGGCTCATCGTGGTCCCCGTCCAGGGCCGGCCTGCGCCCGGTGCGTGGGAGGGCAAGCCGGATACCAGACTGACATCGGAGCACAATCAATAGCTTGAGGCTGATCCCGGGCGGCCACCGGGGCACTGGTGCCTCAGCTGTAGAGCAACCGCCTCAGCATGCCGTGCGCACTCCCGCGTGGTCCGGGCCCAGGGACCCCCGAGGCCGCACGCCGGGAAGCTCGGCGGTACAATCGGGCCGGAGGGACGCCCCCGTGGAAAAATACGAGTACTTCAGCGGGACGCCCGAGATCGGCATCGTCCCCCGCGCACCACACGCCGGCCCCCTGCTGCGCCACGTCTTCGAGCAGGAGCACGGCCGCGGCGGCTTCGCCGGCAAGGTGAGCCACACCTACCACCTCTACCCGCCGACCAACTGGCTGCCCGGCGAGACCCGCCACCTGCCCGGCTGGGCGCTGGACTGGGAGTCGCCGCTGCGGGCGGTGGGCGGGATCCACCACGTCCTCGGTGTGGCGCCGGCCGATCCCGGCCGCGACGTGTACCGCGGCATGGGCCGCCTCGTGGCCAACGCCACCGCCGCCATGAACGTCACGGCGCCGCGGGCGCCGATGGAGTACTTCTTCGAGCACCACTCGGCCACCATGGTGTTCTTCGTGCACGAGGGGCGCGGCACCCTGGAGACGACGTTCGGGCCGATCGAGTACGGCAAGGGCGACTTCCTCATCGTGCCCAAGGGCGTCACCCACCGCTTCGAGCTGGGGCCCGGCGCCCACTACTACTGGATGTACGAGTCGTTCGCCGGTGATCCGGAGAAGTCCGAGGCGCCGACCACCGGACAGTTCATCACCCACAGCCGGAGCGACTACCGCTTCCCCCGCTCGCTCGACACGCGCAACGAGAGCGGGCGCTTCGAGATCGTCTCCAAGGTCGACGGCGTCTACACGCGACGCCTCCATCCCACGCATCCGTTCGACGTGATCGGCTGGCGCGGCGACTATCTGCCCTACAAGTTCGCTGTCGAGGACGTGCGGCCGCTGGTGGCCGACCGCTCGCACGTGCCGCCCTCCGGCCACACGATCTTCAAGCTGCCCGGCTGCTACCTCTGCGTCTTCACCGTGCGTTCGGTCGAGAAGGAGGGCATGTGGGTGCCCTTCTTCCACAAGAACCTCGACTACCTCGAGACGCTCGGGTACCACTTCGGTGACTTCTTCAGCGGCGGCGGCGTGGTGGGCCCCGGCATGGTGACGGTGCACCCGGTCGGGCTGCCGCACGGGCCGAAGCCGCGCTCGCTGCAGGCCTTCATGGACGGCGCCAACGCCGGAGTGCACAACGAGGTCGGCATCATGGCCGACTTCGCCAATCCCGCGCAGGTCTCGGAGCTGGCGCTCGGCCTGAGCCGGCCCGGCTACATGGACGCGTGGGCGGGCTACGCGAGCGACCCGCGGTTTGCCTACGCGCCGGACCGGCTGGCCCAGGCGCGGGTGCTGGGCGAGCGGCTGGCCGACGCGCGCGACGCCTTGCGGCCGCCCCGGGAGGACGGGCGGGCGTGACAGCCGAGCGGGCGGCCGCGCTCGCCTTCGACCTCCGCACGCTGCCCGCCGCGTTCTACGAGGATCCGTTTCCCACCTATCACGCGCTGCGCCGGTGGGATCCCGTCCACCGGGATCCCGACGGCAGCTATTTCCTCACCCGGTACGACGACGTCGTGGCGGTCTACCAGGACCATCGTCGCTTCTCCTCCGACAAGCGCGTGGAGTTCGCCCCCAAGTTCGGCGACGCGCCACTCTACGAGCACCACACCACCAGCGTCGTGTTCCGGGACCCGCCCGACCACACCCGCATCCGCAAGCTGTTCGCGCCCGCCTTCACGCCGAGGGCGCTGGCGGCGCTGGAGCCGCGCGTGGTCCGCCTGGTCGACGCGCTGCTGGACGCCGCGGCTGCCCGCGGCGGCATGGACGTCGTGGAGGACTTCGCCGCCGCGCTGCCGATCCAGCTCATCGGCGACATGCTGGGCGTGCCGCCGGACGAGCGCGGCCCCCTGCGCGGCTGGTCCCTGGCCATCCTGGGAGCGCTGGAGCCGGAGCCGGGCGCGGCGCGGCTCGAGGCCGGCAACCGCGCGGTCGAGGAGTTCAAGGCCTACCTGCGCCGGCTGATCGCCGAGCGGCGGCGCCGCCCCGGCACCGACCCCGGCGAGATCCTGAGCGCGCTGATCGCCGCCGAGGACGCCGGCGACCGCCTCACCGAGGTGGAGCTGCTGCACCAGTGCATCTTCCTGCTCAACGCCGGCCACGAGACGACGACCAACCTGATCGCCAACGCCGTCGTCGCGCTGCTCGAGCATCCCGAGGAGTGGGCCCGGCTGCGCGCGAACTCCGCGCTGCTGCCGAGCGCGGTGGAGGAGTTCCTGCGCTACCAGAGCCCCAACCAGCTCGGCAACCGCCGGGTCGTGGCCGACGTCGCGGTCGGGGGCGTGCAGATGCCCGCGGGCACGCTGGTGACGCTCGGCATCGGTGCCGCCAACCGTGACCCCGCGCAGTTCCCCGAACCCGACCGCCTGGACCTGGGCCGCGCGCCCAACCGTCACCTGGCCTTCATCACCGGCATCCACGCCTGTGCCGGGATGTGGCTGGCCCGCATGGAGGGCCGCGTGGCGATCGGCCGGCTCGTCGAGCGCTTCGACCGCCTGCGCGCGGCCGCGCCACCGGTGCGGGCGCCGCGCGCCCGCTTCCGCGTGGTGTCGTCCTTCGCCGTGCTCATCGACTGAGGCCTGTCCAGCCACACGGCTGTGCCGGGGCGGCCCGAGCGGTGAGGGGCCGGGGCCAGGTCGGGTCCCCAGCTCAACGAACGTCGCGGGCGGCGGGCAGGTCGGGCAGGGAGGTGGCGGCGCGGACGCCGCGGACGATCGCGTGGGCGACGACGTCGCTGGCGGCCAGCCCCAGCCGCGTGACATCCGCCGGGACCTGGCCGACCGACAGCGCGAACAGGGTGTCGCCGTCGAACGCCGTGTGCGGAGGCGACAGGGCTCGCGCGAACCCCAGCATGCCGAGCGAGGCGACCTTCGCCGCCGCCGGCCGGTCGAGGCGGGCGTTGGTGGCGATGACGCCGATCGTCGTGTGGGTGGGCGCCGCGAAGCGGCCCGGCGCGCCGGCGGCGCGTAGCGCACGGGCGCCGTCGACCAGGCGCCGGCCGCCCGGCGAGTCCCGGGCGCCGGCGATGAGCGCGCCGCTGTCGGGGTCGCGCACGTCGCCGAGCGCGTTCACGGCCACCAGCGCGCCGACGACGACGTCGTCCAGCCGGACGCTGGCCGAGCCGATGCCGCCGCGCATCGCGCGCGGCCGGCCGTACACCTTGCCGACGCTGGCGCCGGTGCCGGCACCCACGTTGCCCTCGGCCACGGGCCCGGCGCTCGCGAGGGCGGCCGCCTCGAACCCCATCTCGCGCGTGGGCCGCACGCGGCCGTCGCCGACGTTGAGGTCGAACAGGAAGGCGCCGGGCACGTGGGGGACGATCGCGGGCCCGGCAGCGTAGCCACGCCCCTGCTGCTCGAGCCAGCGCAGCACGCCCCAGATGGCTTCCCCGCCGAACCGGCTGCCGCCGCCGAGGACGACGCCGTCGACGGTGCCCACGAGGTGGCGGGGATCGAGGTAGTCGAGCCCCACGACGTCGTTGGCCCAGCCCCGCAGCTCGACGCCGGCCACCGCGGGCGTGTCGGAGAGCACCACCGTCACGCCGGTGAGGGCGACCGGGTCGGTGGCATGGCCGACCCGGATACCCGGGACGTCGGTGATCACGCGCCGGGCTTGCGGCTCACGTCGGAGGCCGAGACCCGGCCCAGCGCCACTTCGGCAGCCACGTCGAGGCCGCGCTGGGCGAGCGCGCGCGCGAACGGCTGCCCCGTCGCCGCGCGGGCCTCGTCGGCGAGCGCGGCGGCGGCCGCCTCGGCCAGGGCGGCCTGCTCGGGGCGCTCGGTGGAGCGGAAGATGAATGCCATGTCCGCCAGCCGGCGCGCCCAGCGACGGCGCGCCTCGGGTCCGAGCTCGCGCTCGACGACCCGGGCGACGATGGCCGCCTCGCGCTCGGTCTTGACCGCCTCGCTGAGGACCAGCTGGCTGTCGCGCGCCTGCAGCAGATCGAGCGCGTCGGCCTGGACGGCCTCGGGGTCGAGGAACCAGCCCGCCATCTCCGGCAGCTCCAGCAGCTCGGCGGCGTGCTCGACCAGCGCGGCATCCGGGACGAGGGCGGGCAGGGGGGCCAGCTCGCCGGGCGTGAAGAGCCGCTCCCAGCGTCCGAACGCCGCGGGCGGGCTGGTGCCACGGGCGCGATGCAGCGCGACGGCCTCGCCCACCACCGCCAGCGCCCGGGCCGGCTCCACCTCGACCCAGGGCAGCTTCTGCGAGGCGCGTAGCCCGGCCAGCTCGCTCTCCAGCCGCTTCTTGGTGATCTCGCCGCCCGCGGCGTCCATCACCCCGGCCTCGTCGTTGACGATCAGCGAGCACAGGGATTGCCCGGCCCAGGGCCCCTCGAACAGCACCCACACCGCCCGCGAGCCACTGCCGTCGACCCCGCTCAGCCACGCGCGGACCGCCCGCTCGGGCCGGCGCTCCACGACTGGCTTCGGCGCGGGCCGGGGCGGAGGCTGCACGCCGCGCTGGGCGAGGCGGTAGAGCGCCACCCGCGCCGCGCGGCGCACGGTGCGATCGATGCGCTCCGAGGCCAGCGCCTCCAGCACCGGCAGCGCCACCGCCCCGTGAGTGTCGGCGAAGGCGCGCAGGGCATCGTCGACCGCCGCGGGCGCGCCGGCGGCCAGCGCGGCGGGATCCAGCCGGGCGGGATCCGTCACCGCCGCATCGAGGGCCCGCCGCCAGGCGCCGGCGTCAGCGTCCATTCGGGTCTCCGATCACTGCCAGCCGAGGCGGAAGAAGGGGTGCGTGGGGGCGTCGTGGAAGTGCACGCGCCGGGCGTAGTCCAGCGCCCAGGCGTAGTGCTCGAAGCGCTCGGCCAGGCGCGCGTACAGCGGGCCGGCGTCGCGCTCGCGCGGCCGGGCGGTGGCCCGGCCGTGCTCGGAGACGAAGCGATAGGCGCGCCGGCCCTGGCTGACGTAGTAGTCGGTGGAGGCGACACGCTGCACGCGCTCGCGGAAGACGCCGGTCATGAACAGCGTGTAGTCGCCGATGTGACGCCGGATCGAGACTTCGCGCTCGGGCCCGAAGTGGGCGGCGGAATCGTCCCAGGCCGCCTGCGCCTCCAGCAACAGGTCCACGACGCGCTCCAGCCGCGGCATCGTCACGCCGGTGGGAAAGAGGTGCTCGGTACGGGCGAAGCGGGTGAGGAGGTCGGCCAGGTAGCCGGCCACCGGCTCGTCACGCATCGCCAGATCGTCGAAGCTCGCCTGGACCGCGCGATCGAAGAACCGCCGGAGGTCCACGAGACCGATCATAGCAAATCCCCCGTCGGGCGCTTGCCGGCCTCCGACCGGGCCCGTAGAATTCGACGCGTGAGCGAGGCGCCGCGCGCCCGGCTACCCTGGCTGCTCGTCGCGGCCGCCCTGCTGCTGGTGGGGTTGCTCGCCTACACGCTGTTCGGCGCCTACCTGCCCGCCCGGCAGCGGGTGGCGAGCCTCGAGCGCGAGCTGCACCAGCTCTACCAGCGCGAGGCCGAGCTGCAGACGAAGCTCGCACAGGACGAGCAGCGGCACGCGCTGCGCGAGCAGCAGCTCATCGCCGTCAGCGCCGAGCGCGACGCGCTGGCCCGCCGCCTCGAGAAGGTCGAGCGCGAGCTGGCCGTGGCCCTGGGCCAGCGGCGGTAGCCCGGGAGATCCGGGTCGCGCCGCCGTGGCGGTTGCCAACCTCGAGGCGGTCGGGCATACTGCCGCACGGTACCGGCCGGTCCGCGCGGCCGGGGACCCGTTGCATGGCCTCGGCACCTCGTGTCCTTCGCTGGCTGCAGCAACCTCACCGCTGGACGCCCGCGCGCGTCACCCTGGTTGTCGCCGTGCTGGCGTTCCTCGTCACCGGCGTCGCGCTCTACCGGGAGCGCACCCGCGTCCTGGCGGACGGTGAGCGCACCGCCCGCCGGCTCTCCCAGGTGCTCGAGGAGCAGACGCAAGGCACCGCGCAGGCCGTCGATCTGACCCTGCTCGGCATGATCAGCGGCCTCGCGCTGGCGCGCGACCTCCCGGTGCACGATCCGACCTTCGAGCAGGCGCTGCGGCGCCGCCGCGACCAGCTCCCGTACGTGCGGGCCCTGTTCGTCGTCGGCCCCGACGGCTTCCTCACGCAGGACAGCCAGCACCCGACCACGCCGCGCGTGAACGTCGCCGATCGCGGCTACTTCCGTGCGCATCGCGACGATCCCGCACTCGGCTTCCACATCGGGCCACCGCTGCGCAGCCGGGTGGTCGGCGACTGGTGGGTCAGCATGACCCGGCGAATCGACGGCCCCGGCGGCCGCTTCGACGGCATCGTGGTGGCGGTGGTCGAGCCCCGGTACTTCGAGCGCTTCTACGAGTCGCTGCAGCTGGGCGAGGAGGACAGCATCGCGATCTTTCATCGGGACGGGACCCTCTACTGGCGCACGCCGGCCCTGGAGGCGGGTGTCGGCCAGTCGTTCGGGCACCTGGCGCTCTTCGATCGCGAGCTGCCGGTCAGGCGGGAGGGCGTGTTCCGCATCCCGGGCGTGCTGGATCCCGGCGTCCACCGCATCATCAGCTACCGAACGCTCGACCGCGTGCCGCTGGTGGTGGTGGTGACGCTGGCCGAAGGACCGCTGCTGGCCGCCTGGTGGCGGGCCGCGCTGGGCGCCATCGCGGCCACGACTGTCCTGGTGGCGCTGGTGGCGACCCTCCTGGCGCTTCTGGCCCGCCAGGCCAGGCAGCGTGAGGAGCTGCGTGAGCGGCTCAGTGAGGCCGAGCGGCTCGAGGCGCTCGGGCGTCTGACGGGAGGAATCTCCCACGACTTCAAGAACGTGCTCCACGTGATCATGACCAACCTGGACGTGATCCGGCGCACCCTCCCCCCGGCGTCGGCGCCCATCGACGCCGCGATGCGGGCCGCCAGGCAGGGGGCCGAGATGGCCGCCCGGCTCCTGCGCTTCGCCCGGCGTGAGCCTCTGGCCGTCGAGGCCGTCGACACCAACCGGCTTCTCTCGGACGTGATGCCGCTGCTGCGGCAGGCGGCCGGCACATCCGTGGAAGTGACCATGACCCTCGCCGAGGACGCCTGGCCGTGCCTGGCGGACCCCGCCGAGCTCGGCTCGGCCGTCCTCAACCTCGTGGTCAACGCGCGGGATGCGATGCCGCACGCCCAGGGCCAGGTTCGGGTCATCACCGAGAACTGCACGCTGGCCCGTTCTCCGATGAGCGCCGCCGGCGAGCTGGGGGACTGCGTGCGGGTGACCGTCGCCGACACCGGCCGCGGCATGCCGCCGGACGTCCTGCGCCGGGCCACGGAGCCCTTCTTCAGCACGAAGCCGCGGGGCGTGGGCACCGGGCTCGGGCTGAGCCAGGTCTACGGCTTCGTCCGGCAGGTCGGCGGCGACCTCCGGATCGAGAGCGCCCCCGGCAAGGGGACGGCCGTCCACCTCTTCCTGCGGCGAGCGTCCGCCGTCCCGGCCTTGGCCGCCGAGCCCGCGAGCGACGTCCACGCTCGCGCGAGCTGAAACGGAGCCCCGGCCCGGCCCGGTCAGCCCCGCGCCGGTCGCCCGGCCGCCGGCTTCGCGCTGGGCGTGACGCCGGCCAGGCGGGCGAGGACGTCGAAGACGATCGCGAAGTCGTGATCGCCCAGCCCCAGTCCGCGTGCGGCCGTCAGCCATTCCTGGGTCACCGACGTCAGCGGTAGCGGCACGCCGGCGGCGCGGGCCGCGTCCAGCGCCAGCTGCAGGTCCTTCTGGATCATGCCAACCTTGAACCAGGCGTCGGCCGGCATCTGCCCGAGCACGAAGGGGCCTCGGTACTTCACCATGGGCGAGGCGATCACGGACTTGAGCAGCGCCTCGACGGCGCGCTCGCGGGCCACGCCGGCCTTCTCGGCGAGCAGTACCGCCTCGCTGAAGGCCAGCATCTGCACGGCGAGACCGAGGTTGGTGGCGATCTTCATCGCCTTGCCGAGGCCCAGCGGGCCCACGTGAGTGACGGCTGCCCCCATCGCCAGCAGCCAGGGTCGCACGCGCTCCAGGGCCGCCGCGTCCCCTCCGGCCACGAACGAGGCCTGCCCCTGCTCGACGGTGATGGTGCTGCCGGACACAGGCACGTCGAGCAGCGAGGCGCCGCGGGCGTGCACGGGCGCTTCCAGCTCACGGACGACCGCCAGGCTCACCGTGCTCATCTCCACCAGGACGGTGTCCGGGCCGAGCCCGGCGACGACGCCGTCGGGCCCCAGCGCGACGGCGCGCAGCGCGTCGTCGTCGGTGACCATCGTGAAGACGGCCTCGGCGCCCTCGGCCGCGGCCCGGGCCGACGTTGCCAGCGTCAGCCCGGCGGCCACCAGGGCGCGGGCCTTGTCGGGCGTGCGGTTCCAGCCGGCGACGGAGTGCCCGGCGGCCAGCAGCCGGCGTGCCAGCCGGCTGCCCATGGCGCCGAGGCCGACGAAGGCCAGGCGGGCCACGCTAGCCTTCCGCCACGGCGATCGCGCTGATCTCGAGCTTGCAGCGCGGGTGCGTGGCCAGCCGCGACACCTCCACGGTCGTCGTGGTCGGCAGGTGCCCCTGCAGGTACTCGGCCCACACGCGATTGAGGTCGTCCTGCTCGTCGACGTCGGTGAGGAACCGCGTCGCGGAGACCAGGTCGGCCATCGTGCAGCCGGCGGCCCGCAGCGTCTTCTGGAGATTGTCCATCGTCAGCACCGCCTGCTCGCGCATCGTCGCCGGCAGGTCGAACTCCTCGTCGCGGTGCGGGTGGCTGTGGTACACGGCAGCCGCCGTCACGCCGGACAGGAACACCAGGCTGCCGCGTCGCACGACGATGCCCGGCGCGTACGGCATGACGACGTCGGTGCGGCGGTCCGCATGGTGGACGGGGGCGATGTCCTTGGCCACGAAGCCTCCTCAGATGCCGTCCAGCCCGCGCAGGAGCCGCTCGTTGGCCTCGCGCGTGCCGATGGCGATGCGCAGGTGATCGGGGAAGCCGACGGCCGCGCCGTCGCGCACGACCAGGCCGGCCCGCAGCAGGCGCTGCTGCACGGCGGTGGCGCCGGCGACCTGGACCAGGAAGAAGTTCGCCTGGGAGGGCGGGAAGGTGAGCCCGCGCCGGGCGAGCTCGCGCGACAGGAACGCCCGCTCCTCCAGCACCAGGCGCCGGGTACGCTGCCGGTGCTCGGGGTCGCCCAGCGCCGCCAGCGCGGCGACCTGGCCGAGCCGGTTCACGTTGAAGGGAGCCCGGACCCGGTTCAGCCGGTCGATGGACTCGAGGGCCCCCACGGCGTAGCCGACGCGCAGGCCGGCCAGGGCGGCGATCTTCGAGAACGTCCGCAGCACCAGCAGGCGCGGGAAGCGGGCCAGCAGGGAGACGCCGTCGGGATAGTCGGGGTCGTCGCAGAAGTCGCGGTAGGCCTCGTCGAGCACGACCAGGGGCGGGTCGTCGCCGAGCGACTCCAGCAGCCGCAGCAGCGGGCCCTGGCGCACGATCGTCGTGGCGGGGTTGTGCGGCGAGCACAGGATCACGGCCTTGGTGCGTTCGGTCACGCGGCGGCGCACGTCGTCGAGATCGGTCTCGTAGCCGGCCAGCGGGCTGGCGCAGAGCTCGGCCCCGGCCAGAGCCACCGAGGTCGCGTAGGGCTCGAAGGAGGGCATCGGCACCACGACCTCGTCACCGCGGTCGAAGGCGGCCAGGGCCACCATCCCGATCAGCTCGTCGGCGCCGTTGCCGACCACGATCTGGGCCGGCGAGATGCCGAGCTGGCGGCCCAGGGCGTCGCGGAGTGCCGCGCTGCCACCGTCGGGGTAGAGGTGCACGCGCTCGGCCTCGCGGCGGATGGCCTCGACCACCCGGGTGGAGGGGCCCAGCGGATTCTCGTTCGCCGACAGGCGCACGAGGTCGGTGAGGCCCAGCTCACCCGTCAACACGTCCAGTGGCTTGCCGGCATCGTACGGCGTGATCCCGTCCAGGACGGGACGCCAGAGGCGTTTCAGGGCGAAGGCTCCTTCCCGGCGGTGAGGCTGTCGGCTCAGCCCCTGACTCTATGCCGGCGGCGAAGGCGGATCAAGCGCCGCCGGACGCTCATTTGACACTAATGATTCCCGACTGTTACGCTCTCCTGGTCATGTCGCGCGAGCTGTATCGCCGGGCCCGGCGTGCCGAGGCGGGAGCCGACCGAGCCGAGGACCGGCGACGTCTCCGGCTCGAGTTCTTCCGCACCGTCCTCGCCGAGGGGCTGGAATCCCTCAAGGCCATGCACGTCGAGGGCGCGTCGGGCGAGGCATCCGTGCGCGCGCACACCCTGACGATCGACGGCGTGGTGCAGTCGCTCACACGGCTCGTCGTGGCCGATGCCCGCGCCGCCGGCCTGGCGCCGGCCCCGCTCGTGGTGGTCGCCCTCGGCGGCTACGGCCGCGGCGAGCTGCACCCCTCCTCGGACATCGATCTCATGGTCGTGTACGACGGCGCGCTGTCGTCGTTCGTGCAGCGGGTGATGCACGAGCTGCTCTACGCACTGTGGGACCTCGGCCTGCAGGTCGGCCACAGCCTGCGCTCGCTCGAGGACTGTGTCGCGATGGCCCGCACCGACTTCCCCAGCCGCACCTCGATGCAGGAGGCGCGGCTGATCGAGGGGGACCGCCGGCTGTTCGCGCGCTTCCGCCGGGTGCTGCGCGACAACGTCTACCGGCATGACTTCGCGGAGTTCCTGGCCATGACACTGGCCGAGCGGGAGCTGCGCTACCGGAAGTTCGGCGCCTCGCCCTATATCGGTGAGCCCAACGTGAAGGAGTCGGCCGGCGGGCTGCGCGACATGCACACGGCCATGTGGCTGGGCGCGGCCAAGTTCGGCGCCCGCACGCTGCGCGAGCTGGCCGACAAGGGGCTGATCTCGCCCCGCGAGCAGGCCGGCGCCGACGCCGCCCTGACGTTCCTGTGGCGCGTCCGCAACGAGCTGCACTTCTTCTCGGGTCACAAGAACGACGTGCTCACGCGCGACCTGCAGCCCCGCATCGCCAAGAACCTCGGGTACGAGACCGAGGAGGACACGCTCGGCGTCGAGCGCTTCATGCACGACTACTACTTGCACGCCCGGCGCATCCACCGCGTGAGCCGCCGGCTCATCGCGCGCTGCCAGGAGACGCTGTCGCGCCGCGGCGCCGCTGGACGGCGGCAACGGCAGCAGGCGCTCGCCGACGGGCTCGTGGTCTACGACGGACGGCTCCACCTGGCCGACCGTGATCCCGACGTCCTGCGCAAGGAGCCGGTGCGCATCATGAAGGTCTTCTGGCACCTGCACCGGCTGGGCTGCGACCTGGCGCCCGATCTCGAGCGCGCCATCGAGGACTCGCTCGAGGTGATCGACGACGCCTTCCGTGTCTCTCCGCTGGTGCGCGACGTCGTCCTCGACATCTGCCGGTCCTGGGGCCGAGTGGCGCTCACGCTGTCGGAGATGCACGAGCTGGGGGTGCTGGGGCGCTACCTGCCGGAGTTCGGCGCGCTGACCTGCCTGGTGCAGTACGACGTCTACCACAAGTTCTCGGCCGACCGGCACTCGCTGCTGGCCGTCGAGCACCTGGAGGCGCTGGCGCCCGGCCGGTCGGCGGAGTCCGAGGGCGCGGCCCAGGTCTTCAGCGAGGTGGAGAAGCCGGGCCTCTTGATGCTGGGGATGCTGCTGCACGACATCGGCAAGGCGAAGGGCCACGGCCACGTCGCCAAGGGCATCCCGCTCGTCCAGACGCTGACCCGACGGATCGGGCTGCCGGCCGACGAGGGCGCGATGGTGGAGTTCCTGGTCGCCCACCACCTGACGATGTCGCACATCGCCCAGCGCCGCGACATCGACGACCCCCGGACGATCGCCGACTTCGCGGCCACCGTGGGCGATGCCCAGCGCCTGCGCATGCTGTACCTGCTGACCTTCGCCGACATGCGCGCGGTCGGGCCCGGCGTGCTCACCGGCTGGCAGGCCGCGATCCTGCACGAGCTCTACCGGCGCACGCTGGCGCGTCTCACCGGTGGCCGCGAGGAGAAGCCCAATCGCACCCGGGTCGTGGAGCGGCTGCGGGACATGGTGGGCGACGAGGTCTCGCTGCAGGCGGTGAAGGGGCACGTGGCGATGGTGGGCGACCGGTACCTCACGAACACGAGCGTGCAGCGCATGGCCGGGCACCTGCGGCTCATCATCCAGCTCGACGCCGTCCCGGTCGCCACCGAGCTGTTCCACCACCCCGACCTCGGCTCCTCGGACCTGGTGGTGGTGACGCGCGACGTCCCGGGGCTGTTCGCCCTCATCGCCGGCACGCTCGCCGCGCACGGCGTGAACATCATCTCGGCGCAGATCGCCACGCGGGCCGACGGCATCGCCATCGACACTTTCCAGGTCAACGATCCGGCCGGCGAGTCGGTGACCTCGGCCATGCGGTGGAACCGCCTGCTCGACACTCTCCGGGCCGTTCTCGTGCGCGAGCAGACGGTGGACACGCTGCTGGAGCGGCGGCAGCGCGCAGGCCGGGCGGCGGCCGACGGGGTCGGCCGGCCCAAGATCACCGTCGACAACCGCCTGTCCGACACCGAGACTGTCGTGGAGGTCAAGTGTCCCGACCGTCTCGGCCTGCTCTACCTCATCACGCGCACACTGTCGGCCCACGGCCTGGACATCGCCAGCGCCCGGATCGCCACCGAGATCGACCAGGCGCTCGACACCTTCTACGTGCACGACCACAGCGGACGGAAGCTCGACGAGCCCGCCGAGACCGAGCGGATCCGCGGGGCCCTCGAGGAGGCCCTCGTGCAGCCCCTGTGATGCTGGGCCGACACCGCGAGACCATCCGGCAGTGGAGCGATCCGGTGGGCCGGGCTCTGTTCCGGCTCCACCTGCGTCCCAACCACCTCACCGTGATCGGGCTGGTCGTGAGCTTCTTCGCGGCGGCCGGCTTCATCGCCGGCCACGTCCGCTGGGCGGGCTGCCTGCTGCTGCTGGCCGGGCTGTGCGATCTGCTCGACGGCGCCCTGGCCCGGGTGTCGGGGCAGGTGACCGCGTTCGGTGCCTTCCTGGACTCCGTCATCGACCGCTACTCCGATCTCATCGTCCTGCTCGGCATCGTGGTGCTTTTCGCCCGTACCCCGAACGTGCGGGGGGGGCTGGTGGCGATGGCGGGACTGGTGGGATCGGTGATGGTCAGCTACACGAAGGCGCGCGCCGAGTCGATCGGGGTGGCGTGCAACGTCGGTCTCATGGAACGGCCGGAACGGATGATCTGCCTCGTGGCCGGCGCCATCCTCGGCCTGCTGGAGCCGGCGCTGTGGGTGCTGGCCGTGCTGTCCAACGTCACGGCGCTGCAGCGCATCGTCTTCACGCGCCGGATGATGAGCGAGCCAACGGTGTTGCGGATCGCCCTGCTCGCGGCCGTTCCGCTGCTGCCGGGGCTGGCCGGCGCGACCGAGCCCGCGCCGCGGAGTCCGTCGGCCGAGACCGAGCAGGCGTGGTCACGGGCGATCACCGCGTACCAGGCGGGGGATCCGGGGCCGGTCGCCATCGAGCTCGCTGCGGCGGCGCTGCGCTCCACCGTCGGCGACCACCTGCGACTCATCGTCGCCGACGCGCAGGCGCGCCGGGGCGATCTGGCGGCCGCGCGGGCGACGGCGATGGGTGTCGTCGATCACCACGCGGGCAGCCGGCTGGCGCCGCGCGCGCTGCTGATGGCCGCCACGCTGGCCGACCGCGCGGGAGACGAGGCCGGCGTGCAGGCGGCGCTCGTGCGGTTGCTCGACGCCCATCCAGACTCGCCCGAGGTGCCGCAGGCGCTGTACCTGCTGGGGCAGTCGGCCGAGGCCCGGGGGCAGCTCGACAACGCCGCCCGCGCCTACCGCGAGCTCAGGGTGCTGGCGCCGGCCTCGCCGTGGGCCGACGGCGCCGCCGATCGCCTGGGGCGGCTGGCCGCGGTCGGCATCACCGCGCCTCCGCTGACGCTCGACGAGCGGGTCGATCGCGCCGAGCGGCTGCTGCGGGGCGGCGAGCCCAAGACCGCCGCCGACGAAGCCGCCCTCATCGCCAGCGAGGCGCAAGACCCGTCGCTCGTGGTCCGGGCGCTGCGCGTGGTGGCCGATGGTGCCCAGCGACTGCGCCGCCACGAGGCCGCGGCGAAGGCGCTGGCACGCGCGATTCCCCGGGTCGCCCCCGAGCGTCAGGGGGCGCTCCGGCTGGAGGAGGCGCGCATGCTGCTCCGCGCTGGCCAGCGCGATCGGGCGTTCGAGGTCCTGACCAGGGTCGCCGCGAGCGGCCGGGAGGCCGACGCCGCCCAGGCGCTGTGGATGCGCGCTCGCGCGCTGGAGGACGCGCGGCGCCCGGCCGACGCGGCCGCCGTCTATCGAACCCTGGCGGCGCGCTATCCCAAGCGCGAGATCGCCGGGGCGGCGCTCTGGCGGCTCGGCTGGAACGCGTACCTCAAGGGCGACGTGGGTGGGGCGGTCCGGCAATGGGGCAAGCTGATCGACGCCACCGGCAACAGGTCCTACCATCTGGCCGCCCTCTACTGGCGGGCGCGCGCGACGGAGGAGGCCCGCGACCCGGCCGCGGCGGCCCCGCTCTACGCTCAGGTCCTGGCGGAGGCGCCGCGAAGCTACTACGGGCTGCTGGCGCTCGCTCGCACGGGCGCGACGCCCGGCACGGCGCGCCCCTCGCCGATCACGCTGCCGACCGATCCGGCGGAGGCCGTGGCCGACGATCCGGGCTTTGCGCGGGTAGATCTCCTCCGGCGACTGGGTCTCGTCGAGGGCGCGCTGGAGGAGCTGGAAGACGTCGTGCGGCAGGCGACCGGCGACACGGTACGGCTGTACGGGTTCTCCAGCGCCTATGTGCGGGACGAGCGGTATCACCTGGCGTTGCGCATCTTCCGGCGGCATTTCGCCGCGCTGGCGACGCGCGACCCCTCGCTGCCCCGGGCGTTCTGGGAAATGCTGTACCCGTTCGGCTGGCGGAGCGAGGTGACCGCGGCCGCCCAGCGCGTCGGTCTCGATCCCTTCCTGGTGGCCGCGGTCGTGCGCGAGGAGTCGTCGTACTACCCGCGTGCGGTCTCGCGGGCGGGCGCTCGCGGGCTCATGCAGCTCATGCCGGCCACGGCGCGGCCCATGGCCGAGCACCGCGGTCTGGCCTTCGCCGGGGGCGAGCTGCTCGACGACCCGGGCGCGAACATCGAGATCGGCACCGCGTTCCTGGCGGGGCTGCTGCGCGAGTTCAAGGACTCGCGGCTCGCGGTGGCCGCCTACAACGCCGGCCCTGGGCGGGTGCGCCAGTGGTGGCGGGAGCGCCGGACGAGCGACATCGAGGCCTTCGTGGAGCAGATTCCGTTCGACGAGACCCGGCAGTACGTCAAGCGGGTCATGCTGTCGCGGGAGGAGTACCGGCGCCTCTACGGCGACAGGGTGGAGAACGCCAGTCCGGGGGAGCGGCCGGCGACGACAGACTAGTCGTCCTCCTCCCGGTAGGTGCCGGGGATCGGCCGGAAGCCGTCGGGGACGAGGCCCGGGGCGGTCGCGTGCCCGCAGTCGAACTGCACGGCGAGCGCGCCGCCGCCGAGCACCTCGAGCGCAGACGGCTCGCGTGCGTTGAGTGACACCGCCAGACCCTCGATCCGGCCGTCGCCCGTCGCCTGGTAGGTGAGCGCGTCCACGGCGTAGACGAGCCCCCGCATCCGCAGGCCCGCCGCGATCTGCAGGGAGCCGTTGACGACGATCCAGCCACGGAAGACGCCGTCCCCTCCGGCGAAGGCGCCGGTTTCGAGCCGGGCCGCGGCCAGCGTGGCCAGGCGCGCGGGATCGTCGCCGACGTGCTCGCCGTCCGTGGTGTCGATGAACACCACGCCGTCGGACACGGGGTTCGAGGCGTCGAACACGATGCGGCCGCTCCAGGTCGCTCCGCGGTCGGAGACCGTCCCGCCCCGCGGGAAGCCGGGCCCGTAGTAGGTCCCGTTGCGCCAGGCCATGGTCTTCAACGCGTCGAGCGCCGCGGGCGAGAGCGTGACGGCGTCGAAGGCTGGCGTCGCCTGCTGCTGGGCGCCGGCCCCGGCCCCACCCGATCGCACCACCGGCCCGACGACGGTCGTCGTGTCGCCCGTGAACGTGCCGTACTTCGTGTCGTCGCCACAGGCCGGGTCGCGGTTCGTCCCATCGATGGCCAGGTTCCCCGTGAGGCTCAGCGCGCCACGCACGCAGAGCGCGCACGGCGCGCGGGCGGCGAGCCGGGGCACGGCCACCACCTCCACGACGACGGTGCGCCGCGCCCTGGGGCGGGTATCGGCCAGGCTGTTGCTCGGCATCCAGCCGACGGCGCGGACCGTGCGCCGCTGCGGGTCGCCGCCAGCGTGACCGGCGACCGAGATGGTGACGCCGCCCATGGCCCCGAGCGCGACGAACGTCTCGCCGTCGAACGGTGAGGGAACGGGGACGGGGAGCGGGGCGGGCAGGCCCGCCGGGTGGTCGGGGTTCGACAGCGCCCAGAGCGCGTACTCGACACCGCTCTCGGCGAGGGACCGGGCCTGGCTCCCGCGCAGGTGGTTGGCCGCGATGAGCGGCTCGGTCCGGGACAGGGAGGCGAGGGCGAGCAGCAGCGTGCTGAGCAGCGTCAGGCTCATCAGCGCCATCGGGAGGGCCACGCCCCGCTCGTTGCGGCATCGCAGACGCATCGTCGAGGGTGTGGAGGAGCATCCAGAGGGCCAGAGACGACGGCCGCTGGCGCGCGGAGTTACGCGGCGGGTGGCCGGGCGGCTGCCTGCCCCGCAGGGCAGGCTGCCCGGTCAGTCGGCAGCCGGGGGATCGTAGTCGCCGGAGACGGAGCTGTTGCCTTCGGTGAGGTCCAGCGTGGTCGGCTTGTCGGCGGGCACCGCGACCTTCAGATCCCACATCGTGGTGCCGGCGACCTCGGCGACCAGGCGGTAGGCGCCGGGCGTCAGATCGCGGAACTCGTAGCCACGTCCGAGCATGAAGTCGCGTCCGAGGTCGACCTCGCGTGTCTCGACGTCGTCGCCGGTGAGCCGGATCTTGACGCGGACGAGCTTGTCGTGCGGGTTGATCTCCCGCCAGTGGAGCTTGCCGGACACCTTGCTCTTGGGAGCGGGGGCCGCCGTCTCGGCCTGCGTGGTCGGCTGCCGGGCGACGGACGCCGTGCCCGCCTCACCGGGGCCCAGGGCGCCCGCGTTCGCGAGCCACTCGCGGGCGGCCTGCACCTCGGGCGAGCCGGTGCCCCCGCGCAGCACGACGATCCGGAACTGCTCGATCGTCTCCTCCCGCCGCGGGAGATAGGAGAGGGCGACGGCGAACGTGTAGCGGAGGGAGACGTCGGCCGGCGTCTCGTTGAGCGCCGCCTGGTACTTCACGGCGGCCCGGTCGTACTCCTGCTGGAGCATCAGCTGGTCGGCCTCCGCCCGGAGCCTGGCGGTGAGGGAGCCGACGGCCTGGACCCCGGCCGCCGGCGCCGGGGCCTGCGAGCCCTGACAGCCGGCGACCGCCAGCCCGACGACCGCAACGAGGAGGAGGAGCCCCGCCACCGCCTACAGCTCCCGCCAGTTCGTCAGCGCGTGATTGCCCCGCATGACCTGCACCATGTCGAGATTCTGCTGGCTGTTGCGGATGGAGAACGAGTCGGCGCCGCTGTGCAGGTAGAACTCGAAGAACCCCGACGCCTCCCCGGCCACCTTCTCGTTGGCGACGAAGGCGCCCCGGATCAGCGTGTCGCTGTCGTCCATGAAGCCCGAGCCCACGTAGTTGCCGGTGACGATGACCACGCCGTCCCACTGGAAGCTGCCCAGGTTCTTGAGGTCGCCGTCCTCGATGATGAGGATGCCGGCGCCCTTGATGCCCTTGTCCAGCGTGAGCCCGGTGAACTGCGACGTCGGGTCGGTGTCGCCGCGGAAGTACACGAGCTTGGGGTTGTCGCGGGTGCCGAGATCGAGAGGCTCGTTCACGCCGCTGACGCCGCTGCAGCCGTTGGTGAGCGTCGGCGTGCTCGTCAACCCGGAGGGGCTGCCCGTGAGCTTCATGGGGCACGCCTGGGTGGACTGGAGGATCGTCGTGCCGGGGAAGTTGGCCACCGCGTCGATGTACTGCTGCATGACGGTGGGGTTCAGGGCCGGGTCGGCCTGGATGGTGTTGAGGCCGGTGGTGTACGCGCCGGTGGTCTCGCTCTTCCCCTTGATCGAGGCCTGCTTCGACGACGACCCCGAGACCGCGCTCTCGACGCGGGCCTCGTAGGTGACGCCGACGTTGCTCTGGGTGCCGGGCTGGGTGGCGATGCCGAACTTCATGTTGCTCGCGCCGGCCGTCCAGTTGGCGTCGGTGTCGCAGGACGCAGAGCAGACGTAGTCACGCCCGTCGATGTCGAAGCTGGTCTTGTTGATGAAGGAGTCGGCCTGCAGCCCGGGCAGGTTGACGGCGCCCGGGAACGGCGGCAGCTGCTGGCGCCGGACGACCACCTCGATCGTCTTGGACGCGCCGTTGAAGCTCCCGGTCGCCCGCATGATCACGATCCCGTTGCTGTCGCTGGTGAGCGTCTCGTTCGGGGTGGTGTCGCTGCCGGCCGACTGGCCGGTCATGGCGGAGTCCGCGTTCTGGAAGTCGTTGCGGACCACCACGGAGTAGGTGCCTGCGAAGGCCGCCTCCGCCGAGCTGCCGCCGCCCGTCACGCCGGACAGCGTCGCGTCGGTCACGACCGCCGCCCAGGGAGCGCTCGCGCTGGCGCTGGTCAGGGCCGTCGAGAAGTTCGAAATGTTGATCAGCGCGTTGAAGCCGACCTCGATCCCGGCCTCGGCCAGATAGCGGTCCCGGGCGGTGTCGGCGACGTTGCGCGAGATCTGGGGCTCCAGCGCGCTGACGGACATGAAGGCCAGGAGCAGCCCCGTCAGGGCCAGCAGCATCATCAGCGACAGAACCAGTGCCACGCCGCGCTCGTTTCCGAGAAGTGCCCGCCAGTTTCGCATTGACCCGCCCTCCGCTGTCGTTACTGCGCTCGGTTCCGCAGACGCACCGAGTCGGTCATGGCCACCTGGACACGGCCGCCCGCGAACGAGGCGGCCTGGACCTCCGGCTGTCCGATTGCGCTCACCATCACGGTCCGGACGTCACCGGCGGTCGCCGTCACGTTGCCGTCGGCGTCCCGGTAGGTGAACGTCAGGGACGCGAGATTCATGACGACCGGCACCCCGGCGGCGTCGACGCCCATCTCCCGCCGCGTCAGATTGTTGCCTTCCAGGGCGTAGACGATTCGCTCACCGCGTGTCACCGTGCTGGTGGCGCCATCCATGGCGGTCACGACCTGGTTGACGGTGCCGGTACTGCTGATGCCATCGCCGTTCCAGTCGTTCTGGATCGTGAACCCGGTGGCCGAGATGCTCGAGAGAGCCGTGAACGGCGGGGCGCCGCCGGTGCAGGTCGGGCAGTAGCCGGCGTCCCGCAGCTCGCCCGTCACGCGCAGCATGGCCAGCCGGAGGCTCTGCTGGGCTTCCACCTGGTTGGAGCCGGTCAGGTAGCTCTGCTGACCGGACTGCAGGATGCTGAGCAGGCCCGCCATCACGACCCCGATCATGGCGCAGGCGACCAGCAGCTCGGTCAGCGTGAAGCCGCGCTCGTCGTGGAATCCGCGCAGTCTCATGTCAGTTCCTCGGCGCCACGAGGGCGAAGAGATCCACCATCCGCTCCTGGCTGAGGTCGCCGGCGGCCGTCACCGGCCGGTACGTCACGCTCACGCGGATGCGCTTGCAGATCTCCGGCGGCGTGCCCGAGCATCCGAATCCGCCCGGGTTGTCGGTGATGGTGGTCGTGCGCTCGTAGGCCGCCGTCCCCGTGATGGCCGAGGCCTGGCAGTTCGACCCGGTCACCCCGATGTCGCTCGTCTGGCAGAACTCGGTCGTCGTGCCGGCGACCAGACCGTCGAAGTCCGAGATCGCGGTGGCCTTGAGCGTTTCCAGGCGCTGCTCGGCCAGGAACGCGGCGGCCGTCTCGCTCCGCCCGGTCGCCACGCCGCTCGTCGCGAACTGGAACCCGGTGGCCACCGCCACCAGGCCGACCATGATGACGACGGTCGCAACCAGGATCTCGGCCAGGGTGAATCCGCGCTCGTCCGTCCTCGTCCGCGTCGGTCGCATTGTCATTGGATGCTCACCCGTCCCGTGGACGTCACCACCACACTGCGCGAGCGGTTCGTCTTGGGATCGGTCACCGTGTAGGTCGCCGGCGTGCTGGCGCCACCGGCGTTCGTGAAGATCGCGTTGGTCGCGCCGCCGACGTTCAGATCGTTGGCGATCTGGATGATCCCGGTGCTGCTCGTCACGATTCCCGTCGCCTGGGTCCCCGTCCACACGTCACCGGCGCAGGTGGCCAGCCGCAGGCGCACGGTGGTGCCGACGCGCTCGACGCAGACGGAGGTGTTGCGGTTGACCGCCAGGTGTCGGGCGCGGGTCAGTACGGCCGCGAGCTGCTCGGTGCCGGCCGTCAGCGACGACGACTGGTAGTAGCTGAGCAGGTTCGGCACGGCGAAGACGCTGAGCACGCCGATCAGTCCCATGACGATGACGAGCTCCGTGATGCCGAATCCTCGTTCGCTGGACGTCGTGTTTTGCATAGTCGTCCGGGTGTGTCCCCCGGCGGCCCGACCTGGGGGTGCAACGGATACGCCAAGGGTGCAACGGATACGCCAACCCCCGGGGCGCGGGCCTCCCAGGTGACCCTCGAGGCGGGCCAGGCCGGCCGGCCGTCCCGAAGTCAGCCGGATTCGCGGTCTGAGCGATGAGGGGGCGAGCCGGGGCCGAAGTCCAGCGTGCCCGCGATAGTTCCCAGCAGGCGGGCGGGTGTCAAAGGAGTGTCCACGGACACTCTTCGGCCCGACACGAATTGACCAGGGAGGCCGTCAGAATGGCACCCGATTCGGGCTGCCGGGCGCCCGTTCGCGCAGACCTTGCGCCCGACT